>Ga0208971_1000136_pt1 | contig 53682 bp, 45 predicted proteins | sample AOAMet1_18_M0_10_2_FD_188229 | JGI IMG/M metagenome (GOLD analysis project Ga0208971, IMG submission 188229) | Ammonia-oxidizing marine microbial communities from Monterey Bay, California, USA - CAN11_18_M0_10 (SPAdes) | ecosystem: Environmental > Aquatic > Marine > Intertidal zone | place...
GGCATTTTTTGGTGTGACATTGATTTCAACAGGGTTTGACAGATAGTCGTGAGCCAGTTTTCGGATTTCTGGTGAGTAGGTCGCTGAGAACATCAGCGTTTGCTTGCTATCGGGCAGCAGCTTCTGGATGCGCCTGATATCAGGAATGAATCCCATATCCAGCATACGGTCTGCTTCATCAAGTACCAGCACTTCGACCTGCTTAAGGTTTACGGCTCCCTGTTGGCTCAGATCCAGCAGGCGACCGGGGGTTGCTATAAGAATGTCGATACCCTGACGCAATTTCTTGATCTGTGGTCCTATCTTAACGCCGCCAAACACAGCCAGTGATTGAAGCGTCGTGTGCTTGCCGTAGGTGTTTGCAGATGCTTCGATCTGGGCGGCAAGTTCGCGTGTGGGTGTGATAACCAAAACGCGTGGGTGAGTGCCGGTGTTGTCTCTTTGGCCTAGCTTTTCCAGTAATGGTAGCGTGAAAGCGGCGGTCTTACCGGTTCCGGTTTGAGCAGATGCCATCAGGTCTTTTCCCGAGAGGACTGGCCCAATCGCCGCTGATTGGATGGAGGTTGGCTCTGTATATCCGCTGTCGGATATCGCTTTTAGTAGTGGCTTGGACAAGCCAAGTTCATTAAAACTCATATTCTTTCCTGGCGCCATTTTACGGGCGCAATGATGTAATTCACCGCAATTATTGCGATGTTAGGGCGCACGGGTGCGCGGGACGACATAAAGAGTTGAGGCAGTGGCGTTACAAGCCTGGCTGGCCTCGAGGTGAGGGGCGACTGGGGTACCCAGTGCTATCAAATCAACATGACGTGGCCGATCGTGGATCAGCGGGCGCAGTCTAGGGGCCTAAATCGCGTAAAGCAAGGATTATTAGTGCCAGGGTGCCAACTCTGCAGGGGCTTATTCATCACTTCAAAAGATGGTCCTCTTGAGGTAACCCTTTCCAGACAGGAATTTATTACTTTCTAATTATTCCCTGATCGATTCCTTTCACAGCTGATAAATTGTTTTTGTCGGAAATGACGACACACTCTGATCACGAAAGGCGCACATCATGTCGATCCCACAGGTACAACCAGTCCCAGCGATGAACAGTGTTGAAACAGCAGAAACGAAACAACCTCTGAAGTATCATGAAGTAGATGAATCCCTGTCCGAGTGGGAATTAGCCCGCCTGACCAGCAAAACCTGGTCCATGGAACAGGATTAGTGTTGGGCAGCTTTATTTCGATGTAATAAACGCATCAGGGTTAGGCTGACCACAAGTCCGATCGCTGCAAATGTCGAGAGAAACACGAAGAAGTGTTGATGGCCTGTAGCACCAGGGTTTGCATCGATCATGATACCGGCGACGAGTGCCACGAAGATGTCTGGTGTATACCCGACGACCGAGACAAGACCAACAGCGGTACCTGTCATGATGACAGGTACTTTCGCTTCCTCTAGCAAGGCGAAATACAAACCACGCATGGCGAAAATCGCCGTTGACCCTATCAGAATGTTGCCGAGAAGAATTCCGACAGCGCCCGCTATGGGAGTCGTAAATGCAAAAAACAGGTCCGAGGCCAGCAAAAACAGAAAAGACAAAGCAAGCATCCTGGACACATTATATCGATCGCCGAGCAAGCCCGCGCCGAGCGCCGCTACCGGTCGAAGCCAGGCGCCAATAGTCACAATTGCGGCTGCATCGACTTCGTTCATTCCGTAAGCATCGACAGCAAACAGTGAGTAGTTATCAAACCCCTTGTAGGCGACGTAAGCGCAAAGCAGGATGACTGCCTGCATCCATACCGCAGGAATCCTGAGCACCGCAACAATGTGCTTTGAAATGCTGCCATCTGGAGTGTGTTCTTTGCCATTGGCTTCAGATGGGTGGGTGTCCGGAATGGCAAACCAGACAAAAACCCCGGCCAGTACGGTCACGATATTGTAACCCCAGATGACCTGAAACAATGCGTCCTGTTTTTCCTGCAGGGAAGCAGTTGAGGCATCTTCCGGAAATGTCAGGCCGAAAATCATGACACCCGCTGATGCCAGTGCGGCTGCCAGTAGTCCACGACCACCATCGAGCAGTCCGTATGCCCTGCCCTGCGCATCGTTGCCGCCCCAGTCACGAGTCGCCCTGATTAGCGCCGCCCAAAAAAACAAAATGGTGGTGACCCCAAAAAATGCCCAAAGCCAGATTGATCCGATGTAGCCAGGGAAACCGGTCATATAGACCCCGCCTAGTGCGGTTGACCAGAGCGAGCAAGCGAGGAGCTTGCGTGCAGGGAAGCGGTCAGCCAGTGGGCCGCCCGGGAAGTAGGCAATCATGGCAACGATGCCATAGACGCCCTGTGCTGCGCCCAGTTCCGTCGCTGTCAGGTTGAAGACTTCAAGTACCGTTGGCCGGAAGAAGCGAGCGACATGAAATGGTATTGCGTAAACGGCTTCGCCGGCGAATATCAGAGCGGTCATGAAGATAAATCGTTGCCGCACAAGCTGTTGAGAGTCGATAGTCAGGCTGTCCTTATATTGCGTTGCAGGTAAGGTTAAATTTTTGCATTCAGGATGATCTCGCTGGCCCGCCAGCCGACTGCCATCGCGGGGGCGTTGGTATTGCCGCTGGGTAGTGCAGGCATGATTGAGCAATCGGCCACTCGAAGCCCCGTGACCCCTCTAACTCGGAGCTGGTTGTCGACCACTGACTGTTCATCCTTTCCCATTCGGCAGGAGCCGGTGGCATGAAGCCCGCTGGTCGACAAGCGTTGTACCGCTTCCAGGATTTGTTCATCACTCTGGCAATCTTCGCCGGGGATCAGTTCCTCACCAAAATAGTTCGCTGCGGCGGGCTGTTGCACATACCTGCGCATGGTGCGGACCATCGCGACAACCGCTTTTTGGTCATAGTCTGTGCTTAGCCAGTTAGGCTTGATGGCTGGCGGTTTATTCGGGTCAGCGCTTTCAATGCTGATTTCGCCTTCGCTCGTCAGATTCAGTAGTTGGCCATAAATAGTAATGCCAGGCTGGCTGTCCGGTTTGTTCAGTTGCACAGGAAAATTGTCGTCTGAACGGCCATAGCTGAAGGCGCCCAAATAAAGCTGCGTGTCCGGTCGATTTGTGCCGGGCATGGAACGAACGAATGCGCCTATTTCAAAAGGCCCGGTTGCCATTGGCCCGGTATGTGTCAGGTAGTATTGCAGCACGCTGGCTACAAGGCCTGCTCCATGAAAGCGATGATTGATGCCCTTGCCATTTTTTAATCGATGCGGCATGGAAAACCCAAGGTGTTCCCTCAGTTTTCGCCCGACGTCGGGGCTATCATGAATAATGTCGATGCCAAGTGAGTCAAGCAAACCTGCTGGGCCGATACCGGATAGCTGCAATAGTTTTGGTGAAAGCAAGGCGCCCGCGCTCAGAATGATCTCTCCGCAACACTGAAAGGTTGTGGGGGAGCCGCCGACGTCACAATCGATGCTGACAGCCCTGCCATCCTCAAAATTAACTTTCTGCGCATGGGCACTGGTTATGACCGTGAGATTGCTGCGCTTCATTGCAGGCTTCAGGAAAACGCGAGACGCGCTCATTCGGCGTCCGTTTTTAATGTTGTGATTGTAGTAGCCGATGCCCTCAAGCGTTTCGTCGTTTAGATCTTCTTTGCGCTCAAGACCGAATTGGACTCCCGCTTCGATAAGCTGTTCGGCGATTGGGTATCTGAATTGTCCCGTTGATATTGGCAGTGGGCCGGTCCCTCCCCGGTGATCAGCTTCCCCGAGTTCATGTGATTCGATCTGGCGATACACCGCCTTAATATCTTCCCAGCCCCAACCCGGTCCGCCCAGGGTATTCCATTCTTCATAGTCCTGTGGATGCCCCCGGGAATAGATCATTCCGTTGATAGAGCTAGATCCACCCAAAGATTTACCGCGAATCCAGACCTCGGTTGCCGGGAGCCCAGGTTTTCTGGGTTGTTTGATGGGGAATGCCCAGGTGAATCGGGGGTGCTGGACGAGTTTTGCGATGCCCTTGGGTATGCCCACATAAGGGTGCAGGTCGTTGCCACCTGCTTCCAGCACCAGTACCCGGTTATCTGGGTTTTCAGAGAGGCGGTTAGCCAGTACACAGCCTGCTGAACCTGCCCCTACAATAATGTAGTCATAGTTGTTGATAGTTCACCTCCGAACCCATTAAACAAAGGATAGCCGGTTTTGCCAAGGTCAAAGCACCTTAGAGCTTGATCCTGATGATTAGATAGTTGAGAGTTGGGGTTAGTTCACCTTGCGAACGCGCCTGTATCGTAGGTTTACAAAAGCTAGACGTCAACGATACTGACGACGGGTGAAAATGACTAGCGGGTATCAAAGTATAAGCCGTGATAACTCGGCAGAGAGAACGAGTGTTGGTTAACTATTTTTATAGGGAGGTATATGTCCATAATCGTTGAGCGTTACGAAGAATTCACCACCTCGATAGCGAACGAAACTATCGGACACATTTATCCCGAAAAAATTGCGGATGTAGAAATCCGTGGCCTGGGTGAAGGTGTTGGGTTGATGTCTTCTATCGCCCGGGGCCACCTGACACTGGAATCCGGTCAGCAAGAAACTGTCATCGTTAAGTGCATTGCCCGAACCGAAAATAGTGCGTTGTCCAAAGGCCTTAACTTTTACAAAAACGAGATAAACTTTTATCTTCATCTTGCACAGGAAACACCGATCAGGGTTCCACAGTGTCTGTACGCATCGGTTGATCCGGTTACCCAGGATTTTCTACTGGTACTGGAAGATCTTGGGGATGAGAAAGTGGGTGACCAGTTGCAGGGTTGTACCGAGAAGGAGCGTCTGGCTGCCTTTAGCAGGGCCGCAGAGCTTCATGCAACTTTCTGGGGTCGAGCTGCTGAGTTTGACTGGTTGAATTACCAGGTAGATATGAAAACGATTCTGTTTAGGCGCGATAAAATACTGCGGCCTGGTATTGAGCCGACCATAGAAAGATTTCCGGATTATTTTGGTGGTGACCGCGCAGATATCGTCCGCAAAATAGGCGATCAATATATAGATCTCTTCCTGCATGCAATGGGTGGCGAGCCGACCATCATTCATGGGGACTATCGCGTGGATAACGTTTTCTTGACGGGATCAAAGGATGATCCGGACATTATTGCCTTTGACTGGCAAAACACGATGGGTGGAAATGGAACGCACGACATTGCTTATTTCAGTGCCGGTGGGTGCGATGCGGCGCTGCGGGGTGAATCTGAGCAGCAGGCTTTAAAGCACTATCACGACATACTCAAAGACAGGGGGGTCGAGGGCTATAGTTTTGAGGAATGTATCGAGCAGTACCGATACAACATACTGGTGACCATGATCACACCGATCGCGATCTGTGGCACCCTTGACCAGGGTAATGAACGTGGTGTGAAGCTTGGAACCACGATGCTCGAACGAGCGCTTACCGCGCTTGAATCCCTGTCCTGTTCAGACCTCTTGTCCTGACTAGAAGCCCTGACTAGAAGCCCTGACTAGAAGCCCTGACTAGAAGCCCTGACTATAAGCCCGGACTAGATACTCTGAGGCCTAGTCCAACCGATAAGTGTTGGGCTCCACGTCATGGGTGCGAGACCAGTATTCCAGGTTACTAAATGGTGAGTTATTGACCACCTTCCCATCAGAGTTCTTGTACCAACTCTCAACTCCCGGGTGACCCCAGGCAAGATTCTTGCTAAGACTCTGAACTTCCTCATTGTATTCGTCGGTCGCTTCCTGGGGGATTTCAAGAAGCTTTCCCCGTTGCTGCAACATAAGAACCAGGCACTGCATAATGTAGTGAACCTGGCATTCAGTGTTGTAGATAATGCTGCCACCATGCACGATATTGGTGTTCGGGCCATAAATGCAGAATAAATTTGGATAGTCGGGGACCAGCATGCCTTTGTATGCCTGGGGATATTCCCCCCAGCGTTCAGCTAAACTGACATTGGATTTTCCGACGACATCCATCGGCCATAGAAATCGGTTGGTGTTAAATCCGGTAGCAAACACGACGACATCGAACTCATGGATGGTTCCATCTGCAGTCTCGATGCCCTTTGGATGAAATCGCACGATGGCTTCGTCCACCAGATCCACGTCCTCGCGCGCCATATGCTGGTACCAGTTGTTGTCGATGATGAGCCGTTTGCCGAAAACCGGAAAATCAGGGAGACATTTTTCCATCAGCTCCTGTTGCTCACCGAGTTGCTCGCTGATATATCCAGTCAATGCTTCCCGTAACATATCGTTGGCCTCGCTCATCGCTCGGTCCTTATGATCCCACGCCGGGTCGCTGGGTACGGCTGGCCAGTTGCGATCCATAAAGCCGAAAATCATGCGGGCGCGATGAAACTCAGCGTAAAGCGGGATATGGTTGAGTGCCCACTTCAGGCCTGCTTCGACGGGGCGATAGTAGTCCTTGTTCGGTGATATCCAGTGAGGTGATCGTTGGAAAACAGTCAGGTGGGAAGCGGTGTCGGCTGTTTTGGGAACCAATTGGACGGCGCTGCATCCTGTTCCGATGACCGCGACCCGCTTTCCTTCAAGGGATACATCATGCTGCCAGCGGGCTGAGTGAAAGCTATCTCCCTCGAATGTTTCCAGGCCATCAAAATCAGGAATAGAGGGCCGGTTAAGCTGGCCGACAGCACTGATGACGGCATTTGCTGCCAGGATATCGACGGACCCATCCTGTCTCTTCACGGTGACTTGCCAGGTCTGGGAGCCTGTATCGAGCTGCATTTTCTGGACTTCAGTATTTAGCTGGATGTGATCTCGAATACCGAACTGGTCTGTACACTGCTCGAAGTATTCGTATAACTCGTCACGTTTGGAAAAATACCCAGACCAGTTGGCGTTGCGTTCAAACGAATAGGAATAAAAATGGTTTGGGGTATCAACACCACAGTCCGGATAGGAATTCTCGTACCAGGTGCCGCCGACTGCTGCGTTTTTCTCCAGGATGGTGTAGTTGATACCTGCTTCACTGAGCTTTATTCCGGTACATATCCCGGACATACCTGCCCCAATGACAATGACGCTGAAATTTTCGCCGGCCGCGCCAGCGGTCAGTTTTTCCAATTCAGGTTTCCAGTTATTGTCTCTGTTCACGAAATTGGTTTCTTCCAGCAGCATTGCGCAAAACTCGTCTTCCAATGGTTCAGCAGTGGAGAACTCCATCAGATGCCGCATTTTTTTGAGGTCTGGGGTCGGTGGCATGTTGCCGCCTTCGTCACGTAAAGTTCTGAGGAGCTCAAAGGCTTCTTCCCTGATCTCGGTTGCGATATCGCTGTCGTAGTTGCCGGTATCGTCGGGGAAAATACTCCCCTCGGGGGTATGAATAGGATCCGGTCGGAATCGATCTGTCATCCAGCGATCATCACCTGAGAACTGTGTCATGACCATTAAAAGAGTTGGCAGGTTTACGTCATTCAGTGCAGTACGCAGTTCGTCGTCATCGCCGGGTATATTAAAATTCATGGTCATGCCTCGTAACTGATTTTCGATTATGCTTGCAGTGTACTTGAACTTGGCCAGTGGAGACCAGTACTAAGGAGCTTTGTAAGGTGAGTTCGTCTGAAGGATTATCGGTAGGCGATTGGTCATGAACCCATCGTACAGTGCGTTCATGCAACCAAGGAAACTAATACCTTCTTTGATACTGAAAAAGGCCAGGGAGTAGAGCCGTCCACCAGCCGGGTAATTTTTTTTGAAGTGGTTTACGTTAAGTTATAGTTTCAGTTCAGCGACATGTGAGACAGGAAAATGTTAATGCCCCGGCCAGAATATCCTCGACCTCTCCTGGTACGACCCGATTGGAAAAATCTGAATGGTAGCTGGCGCTTTGTTGAAGATGTCGATGACATTGGGTTGGTTGAAGGCTGGTTTAGGGAGGAGTTTCCGAAAAGCGCCGCGACTATCCATGTTCCTTTCCCGGTGGAATCCGAAGCTTCTACTGTTAATAACATTCAGCCCGCTTCGGTTGTCTGGTACTACCGGGAGTTTGATCTGCCAGAGGACTGGGATAGCAGGACGTGTCTGCGCTTTGGCGCGTGTGATCACTGGACCCGCGTTTTTGTCAATGGACAGGAAGTAGGGCAGCACCGGGGTGGTTATGCGCCCTTTTCGTTTGATGTTGAACATGTTCTTCGGCCTGGTGCCAATACGATTGTGGTGAGAGTTGAGGATTCTTTGTCGTGGACGCAGCCGAGGGGAAAACAAGCGGGTACCACCCGGTGGCCGATTGACTACGACAGTGTCACGGGTATCTGGCAAACGGTCTGGCTCGAGCCTCTCCCGCCGGTTTCAATCGAAAGTACCCATTCGGTCTTTGATGTCAGCTCTAAAGAACTGACATTCACGGCATTGTTCTCGAAGCAAGTAGAGGGGGAGTTGACGGTTGACTTGCTGCTGGCGGGAGTCGTTGTAGGCCGAAAGCAGGTGAATACAGGTTTGCGTTCCGAAGCCCGGGTGTCGTTTCAATTGGACGAGCCTGTGCTGTGGTCGCCTGAGTCGCCAACCCTTTACGATGTGAAACTGACTCTTTTAGATACCCGGAGCGGCGATGTTGATGAAGTGACCAGCTACACGGGGCTACGAGAAATCGGGGTTCGTGATGGGCACCTGCTTCTAAATGGGAAGAAACTATTTCTTCGGGGCGTTCTTGACCAGGGTTACTTCCCCGGTGGCTGGTATACCGCATTAAGCGATGATGATATCCGTCGAGATGTAGAACTGACCTTGCAGATGGGGTTCAACTGCGCACGTAAGCACCAAAAAGCAGAAGACCCACGCTATCTCTACTGGGCAGACAAACTTGGATTACTGGTCTGGGCAGAGATGCCTTCAGGCAAGATATTCTCGACTGAGTTGGTGCAGACGTTGATTTCTGAATGGACAGATCTCGTTAAACGGGACAGGGCTCATCCCTGCGTGATGGCCTGGGTACCGTTTAATGAATCATGGGGTGTGTGGCACCAGTCATCCAGGCCCCAGCAGCGGGCTTTTGTTGATGGTGTCGTCGGTATTACGCGCGCGATGGACACTAGCAGACCTGTGATCGGTAACGATGGCTGGGAGTTTTCCTCGGGTGATCTCTGGACTCTTCATCTTTATTTCGAACAAAAAGAACTGACGCAACGCTTAAATGAGCTGATAGAAAGCCCCCAATCGTCCGTAACCGAAGGCAATGGAATGGGATCACGCGCTGGCGCACTGGCAGGCGCGAATGTTGAAGGGCTGCCCATACTACTCACCGAATGTGGTGGTGTGGGTTATGGTCGATACAGTGATTCTGATTTTAGCTATGGCGACTTGCCAGAGACTGAAGTCGCACTACAGGCAGCCATTGACGCAATAGCACAAATGATTCACGCGGCTCCAAAGCTTCAGGGGTTCGTCTGGACCCAGTTCACGGATGTCCAGCAGGAGGTAAACGGTTTGTTGTATTTTGATCGAACCCCAAAACTCCCTGTAGAGACCCTGCATGAGATCATCACCAGCATTGGCTAAGTCCAGTCGCCTCTTTATGGCATTGGCTAAGTCCAGTCGCCTCTTTATGGCATTGGCTAAATCCAGTCGCCCCTCGATTAACCAAAGACTGACTGGTTATTTTCATTGAGGGTTTAAGAGCAATTCCCGGAAAGGTTGCCCGAACTTATCGAGGTGTTCTTCCTGTTTGTGGAACGAAGCGGTGCGTACAACGACATGCTGTAGCCAGGGTAGAGTGATTCGCCCGTGAAGATTCAACGGCGCGAGAAAAGGATTGCGTGTTTAGGGTAGTGTTTATAGCTGAGTTCATGATCACGAGGGCGCTTGAGAATCGCCAGACCTGAATTCTCGGATGGGTTTCCAAAACCACCAGATTAGTGCGGTCGCCACAATAGAGATCACGCCGCCCATCACCATGGTGTTGGATGCACCGATCAATCCAGCCCAGGTGCCAACCCAGATTGTCCCAACATTGTTCGCTGTCTGGGCGGCAAGAATCATTAAGGCAAACGAGCGACCGCGCATGTGGTCTGGTGTCGTTAACATCACGGTTGTCAGGCGCACAGCGACGGTTACAGCGTCTGCGGCACCGAGCAAAGCGATCATTAATACACCAAACCACAACGTTGTAGCGGTTCCGAATCCGAACAGGAAAAAACCGTAAGCAAAGGATGCGTAAAGGACGAGCATTCCCTTTGCTCGGAAGCCGACCAGCATTAACGCAATAAATGATCCGAAGATTGCGCCAGCTGAGTTCGCGGCGCCCAGGAAACCTGTCGCGCTAGCTCCTCCGGCGAACAACCCTAATGCCAGCACTGGCAGAATCTCGCGATAAAAAGACGCGGTGGTGATCCCGGCATCCAGCAGGAACAGGCCTGGTAAGATGGGGTGTTTTGAAACGAAGCTGAACCCATCCCTGGTTTGCCGAATCTGAGACGGTTTCTCTCCTTCTTCATGCTCATGGCCGGCCGCTACCCCCTTTGCACGAATGAACTGCGGTAGCAGGCTGGATATCAAAGAGATAGAACCCGCGAGGATAAAAACAGCGGTAAGGTTCGCGGTGACTGCGACGATGGCAAAAATCAGAGGGCCCGCGATAGCTGCTGCATTGCTCGATGCGGTATCAGTTGAAGCAGCCAGCATTAGCTCACGTTCCGGGATAATGATGGGCAGTAGCGCAGATCTCGCAGGGCTGGCGAGCATGTGTGTCGCTGCGGTAATGGCGATGCCTGTGTAAACCAGAACTGGCGTTAACATGTCTTGCCAGTTAAGAATACCTAATGTGAGCAGCGCCATAGCGGTGGCTGCGTGGGCAAAGCTCATAAGTCGTTTTCGATCAACGCGATCTGCAAGGGTGCCTGCCCACAGTGTTACAGGCACCTGGACGACAAGTTGTACCACGCCAATTAAACCAACCAGATAGGCCGAACCTGTTTCGTCTAGCAACCACTGCGCCGTGACCAGAATTCTCATCCAGACCACGATGGAGCTCGCGATCAATGTAATCCAAAGGAAACGGTAGTCGCGGTAAAGAAAAGCTCCCCAAGGCCTGGTGCCAGGCGAATGGGGTGAAGGGTTGCCGTCGCGAGTGTTCATCTAGTCTTTGCCCGTAGTGGTTGCCAGGCGTTCTTACTCGACTTGCATCGCGCGACCGGAGAAAAACTCCAGAATAGAGCCATCTATCGTTGTCAGATAAAGCTTGCCTTCATTCAGAGAAAAGGACCTCGTGTCGTTGAGATCCGATATGAAGCTGTCGTGAAGTGACCGTGGTATGCACATTGCTCTGGTTGTAATGAGTTGAGTAATGTTGAGCTGGTCTGCTGTTTCGCTCGCCCAGTTGCCACGACCTCTATTACAATCAGCGCGAATAGCGACGCTACCATCTTTACGGAACTCCAGTGTGTATAAACCTGGAGCGCGTGGCATGTCTGTTGAATCATCCTTCGATTGAATATTCGCCAGTTCCCATATGACGCCGGTGAGCTTCGGCTTGCCTTTAGGGGTGTCGGATGTTTGTGTTGCGCTGCATGCTATTAGCAACAAGCACAGGGTGACAGTCAGTAGTGAGCGCATCTTGAATCCGTATTGGGACAGTCAGGATACCAGTTTATTTCCTGCAATGGATTAGGCGCAGTGGTGTGATTGATCTGTTTGTTTGCGGGTTAGTATAGCTGGAATCGCGAAAAGCGGGGCACTGAAGTTAAGTAGCCTCAGTGCCCCTGCAGGCTATTCGCCCATTAATTTTTTGGCTTGTTCCATCTTCGTTTCTGCATCTTCATCGGATTCCGTCGTTGCTTTCTCAAGTTCGGCGATTGCACTTTTGGCATCCTCTATTGTGCTGCCCATCGTTTCAGCCATATCTGCCATGGTGGCATCGCCTGCATCTTTAGCGGCGTCCATGACTTCTTCCATTACCTCTGCCGGTACTTCTTCCGGTGCTGCGGGCTTTGTTTCATCCATTGCGTTAGAAATGGCGTTAGACATTGCTGCACCACTGGTATCCTTCGAACTGTCGCCGCCGCTGTCGCACGCAGCTAACATAAGAAAGGCCGTCAATATCACTAAAATTTTCATAATCGATTGTCCCTTATGGCACTCAGTTCTTACACCTTACTCCGCTATTTGAGCGCGGTACAGAATTTTGAGGGATACTGTTGTCGATAGGGGGCAGGTGTTGTCGACGCTAAACTAACAGAATCGTTGCCAGGCCCCGTATTAGGGCGTCCTTACGGCATCAACTGCTGGCGGGAGAGAGGATCGAGGTTTCATCGGGTGCAAAGGCATTTGGGTCAGTACTGGGTCTAATTTGAGGGTCCCAGGGAGAAACCCCAATGATAGTCTGGGTAAGTTAGCTGGTATCTTGGTTTGACGCTGGGACTCCATGAGTCGTCTCCACCGACACCCATATGGAACCCATCTATATTGATGAATAGCCCCTCCTCCGGCATTAATTCGTGTTCGTGCTGTGCGGCCATCAATTGTTTCACGCTGTATTGGCTGACACCGAGTGAAAACTCCCCCTGTATCAGGATTCGGCCAATTCGTGCTTTGCTGACATCGCTCCTGAGGCCGTTTTCCGAGGGGAATATATAGGGTGTGTGCATATCTGGGGTCGATTGAGTCCATTGACCGAAATCGGCACTGTGTTTCCTGTCTGGATAATTTTCGTGCGGCCCGCGACCAAACCATGATACCTGACCAGGGTCTTGTGACAGGTGAAGCGCAGCACCTACTCTTGGCAGAGTTGGAGCAGACTCGCTGACTTCAACACCAATGGTGATCGCAACCGTGCCGTCCGCGCTAAACACATAATGCCAGGTAGAACTGACCATCAACCGGTTGTTGTCAAAGTAGCCGTGGCGGACGGTGAGACGCTTGCAGGACTCGTCCAATGAGATGTCCAGACAACGATGCTCCCATTCGAATAATCCTGCTGCCTGCCACTCCGACAACCAGGAATCGGGAGAGGGGTGATCAACCTGGCTACTGCATATGTCGTTGTCGAGAGGTGCCCTCGCGAAGTTGTCACTCATCGGTGATTGAAGTTGCTCTGTTCCTTCGAGTGACCAGTGGGTTAGCTGGCCGCTATTTTTGTCTATAGCAAAGCTCGAAGGGCCACATCGCACAAGGTACTCACCTGATTCATTGCCAATTTCTGTGTGAATTTCCGCAGTTGTTGTACCTTTTCCTGTCCCTTGCTTGAAATTCTTGTCTGAAAGTTCTTCGACGACAAACTGCTGGCGTGCGATCTCGTGGTTTTTACCGGCGAAATGACTGTCCACATTTTGCTGAACCCAGACGTCCAGGTAAATAGTGTTTAGATTGTCACAGACTGGTTCGCATAAAGTGAGTTGAACTGAAGCACCTGCAGCCAGCGCCAGGTTGGTATCACCGGCGGCAAGCGTTGAATCCCCAGCCCACAACCGCCAGCATAATTGTTCATTGTCCGTGGACCGGAAAAGATGTTCACTCGTGATCGAAAGAATGAGGACTGGCTCACGCGAAATTGAAAACAGGAAGGGTTGTTGCATTCGCTTTGCTTCAAGCAAAGCTGGATGAATAGACCTGTCAGGAAACACCAGGCCATTAATACAGAACTGGCGATCGTTGATCTTGTCGCCAAAATCGCCGCCGTACGCCCAGAACATCTTCCCATCTTCGGTCTTCGATTCCAGGCCCTGGTCTACCCAGTCCCAGATAAAGCCGCCCTGTAATCGCGGATAAGCCCGGAACGCATCCCAGTAGTCACTGAAATTACCCAGGCTGTTGCCCATCGCGTGCGCATACTCACAAAGTATGATTGGCCGATCTTCATTGGGTTGTTTCGACCACTTTATGATGCCGAACTTGGGGTGCTCGAATGGAGCCTCCATATCGCTGTCGGTTCGTGCGTACATCGGGCAGATAATGTCGGTCGCATCAGTGTCCGATCCGCCACCCTCATATTGTACTGGCCGTCCTGGGTCCGTCTTCTTCACCCACCGGTACATGGCATCGTGATTTCGGCCATAACCGGATTCATTGCCCAGAGACCAGATGATGACGCATGGATGGTTGAAGTCCCGATTGACCATGCGCGTGACCCTTTCCAGGAACGCGCCTGCCCACGTTGGGTCATCCGACAGACGATTCATTGGGCTAAGCCCATGGGTTTCGATATTGGCTTCGTCAACAACGTACAGACCAAGCCTGTCACATAAATCGTAAAAACCAGGTTGATGCGGGTAGTGAGAACAACGAACAGCATTGAAGTTATGCTGCTTCATGAGGCGCAGATCTCTTTCCACCAGTTCGAGACTTTCCGTGTGACCCGTTGCTGGATCATGCTCATGCTTGTTCACACCCCGGATCAGGAGTGGTTTCCCATTCAGGCAGAGTTGCCCGGCAGTGATGTCGACTTTTCTGAAACCAACACAGTAGGCCTCGGTCTCGAGCTGAGCGCCGTCCTGATCCAGCAACGACACCAGAACCCGATATAAATTGGGTGCCTCTGCACTCCAGTGGTCAGGTGATGGGACGTCGAGCACGGTGTCCAGTCGGTCCCGGTAGCGCCCCATTTCATCTATCAGGGAAGTGCCCAGGCCTTTCGTTACCTGCTTAAGTAATTCGTTGGATGAATTGAATATTTTGATCTGGACCTCGCACCCTCTGGCGTTTTGTGTAATGACCTTCGTTGCCAGTAATCCATGCTCGTTGCTATCGTCCAGTGTGGCGTTCAGCTTAATGTCAATTATTCTCTGCCAGGGTTTCCGAAGTAGCCTGACGGATCGAAATATTCCTGAAAGATTCCACATGTCCTGGTCTTCAAGGTAACTGCCATCACACAGGCGGAGTACCATGACGGCGATCGTGTTTTCCCCTGACTGAAGATAGGTAGACAGGTCAAACTCGGCGGCTAGCCTGCTGTCCTGTGAATATCCGACAAACTGGTTGTTACACCAGAGATAAAAAGCGCTATCAACACCATCAAAGCAGATCCGGCTATGCTCATCAGGGGACCAGTCATTAGGTAAAAAGACGCTAGTCAGGTAACAGCCCGTTGGATTGGCTTCGGGGACTCGGGGAGGGTCCACAGGGAATGGGTATTTGACATTCGTGTAGATCGGTTTGTCGAATCCCTGCGTCTGCCAGTTGCCTGGAACCTGGATGTCTTTGGAACCGTCAAGTTGAGCCGGCCAGGAGTCCGGGATCATCTGGGGGCTCTCGAATAATTTGAAACGCCAGGTACCATCCAGGGTCTGTTCGCTGGGACTTTCCCTGTTTTCCAGTGCCGATTGCTCATCTCGCCAACTGTGCAGTGGGCTATGAGCTGACAGTCGGTTCAGGGAGGTCACTTCCTGTGTCTGCCAGAATTTTGTCTCTAGGAAGTTCATTTGTTGAATTGGGCAGCCTTTTTATTGCATGGAGTAGGGCAGAAAGTTGTCGATGGGTATGCCATAAGCCTACACTAACGGGCACAGTTACTGGACTCAATATGATTACACAATCAGAAGTGCCATTTAGCCTCAAAGATATAACAGTGAGTTGGTTCACGATGGCATTGCGTGAGAGTAGCATTATCAAGGACGAGGAGGTCGTCAGTTTTACGCATAAGGTTATCGGCGAAGAAGCCGGATTTAACGGCGAGGTTGCCATATTTAAGCTGGAGTACTCTGACCAGAGTAGCAGCGCGCCCACTTCGATGGTCCTTAAAATCCCCACCGCGTTGAAAAACCGTACTCTTGGCCAAACCATGGGCCTGTATGAGAAAGAAATCAGGTTCTACAGAGACCTCGAATCTTCGGTCAATATTCGAACTCCTCGTCATTACTACAGCGCACTCGATATTGCGGATGACCCGGATGTTGTCCTGGAGAGGTTGGTCGGTCTCAATAAACTGCCCATGTGGTTGATCGCTATTCTGGCCGCCATCGCTGGATGGGTCATCAGCTTTACGCCCAGGCGCTATGCCTTACTGATTGAAGACCTGAGCGGCTACCGATTGGGAGATCAGGCGAACGGTTGCTCCGAAAAAGATACAAAACATATTCTTACCGCGATGGCAAAACTCCACGGTCAGTTCTGGGACAGCAAAGAACTTCCTGGCATGACATGGATCGCGCCCGTGTCGGCAACCAGTAAAATTATTCAGATGATGTATTTGCAAAATGTCGGGAAGTTCATCTCGGCAAATAGAGACACATTATCGGAACGTCAGCTCCAGTTGACGCAATGGTTTAAGGACAATGGGCAGGCGTTGACAGAAAAACAGGGAGAGGAATCGCCGACGTTGCTGCACGGTGACTTTCGATTGGATAATATCTGCTTCGATGATGCGAAGGACGAAATTTTGTTGTTCGATTGGCAGACAATGTCAAGCGGTCCTGGCGGGCTGGATATGGCTTACTTTCTCAGCGCTGCCCTACCGGTTGGAACGAGTGAGGAAAAGATAAACGAGCTGATCAACATTTATCATGCGGCATTAAAGAACGAGGGCGTAGCGATTTCCTCAGCCAGGCTCCGATGGCAGTATGAGGTGGGTATGCTGGCAACGCTACTGAGGATTATACCTGCTGCTCATACAGCCCAGCTTGATCTGGGTTCCGATCGAGGGCCCCAGATGATGCAGGCCTGGCTTGACAAGATATTCGATAAGGTCAAACACGTGCAGTTTGAAACGATCCTTGATCGTATACCGGATTAGGTTTGTGTTGGGTGGCCGTTCTTCATCGGCTTTCTGGTGAACTAAAGCCAGACCTCAAGATTGTTCTGTCTTCCGATTTCCCGGGACAGTTTCATCTCCAGAATGTCAGTCATTTGACAGGCATCAAGAAGGGATGTGACCTCGCCCTGTTGCTGTTTATCCAGCGATTCAAATTCATCCTGAACACGCTTTAACAGATAGAACCTGAAGGGTTGTGCCAGCGCATCGATGCTAATACCTCTTAGTGGGAAGTTGGCCATTCCAACCCCTCGTACGCATTCTGTCCCCGGTTCCAGAGAGTCCTGTTGGCTGATCCAGTCATTAATGCAGGAGGCAGCTGCCCGGGTTTCGGGGACGAAATCAATGGCGATATGTTTTAGTACATTTACCAGGGATGCCGGGATTTCATCTGCGGCCAGGTACTCACCATCCTGTGTCTCGAATTCACCGACATCGTGCTCGGGCCTGTTCATGCGCTCAACCCATCTGAAGGCATGGATTGCGTGTTCCCGCATCAGGGAAAGTGGTTTGGGATCACGGCCTAGATGTGCGTACAAAGGTGCAAGCATCCCAAAGTCGGCAATCGAAGGCCTGCCTCCCAAAAGATAAGGATGTTCCGAAAAGTGGCTGTCGAGAACTTTTAGTAGCTCGATGTAGAGCGTTTCGATGGTGTCGAATGTGTCAGGGACTGCGCCGAAAGCCTGCCCGGCGGCGCGCATTCGGTTCATCGCCTTATCGGCTTTTTCTTCACGTCCAGGTCCTCGGGGCATGGCCGTCCGGAAGTGAAACCGGAGGAATTCCAGGTTCTGTTCAGGGAAGTTCCAGCGGTAGTGCATAGCGGGACGAAGCAGTCCCTCTGCACCGATGACATCCAGCAGTCTGTTGATGACTCTTTGCTTGGGTGTCCCTGGGGAAAAACCATGACCGCTTTTGGCCTCGAAGTGATCGATGATGGCAACACCATCCCGGATAATCTCTCCGTCGGGCAATTCCAGGGTAGGCATGCTCTGCCTGTTGCCAGCCGCTGGTACGACGTTCTTTATATAGTGTTCCGTAATAGGCATCGTCTCGCGATAAGGAACATGGGCCTTGATGAGATAACTTCTTGCCCGTCCCGTAAAGAGAGAGAACGGCGCGCCATAGAGTATTGCGTTAGTCAAAAGGCTTCCTTTTTAGTTTGGCCAGTAGATGTATTCATCACCGTCTTCATATTCTTGGCCACCATGCTTATCTATTAGTTGGGCTGAGTCCAGGAAGCTAGGCCACAGGGGGTCAGCCTGTTCGGCGTTATGCTCCGTCAGCATTGCTTCGAGTTTTCGGACGGTTTCAGGTTCGCTTTGTGCAAGGTTGTTCTGTTCTGTTGGATCTACCGAAAGATTGAACAACCACCGTTTATCTGGCCTGCCTGCGCGAATTAACTTCCAGCCATTGTGTAGTACAGACTGGTGATGCCCTTCTCTCCAAAAAAGGGTCTCATGAGGTTTGCTCGATACCTCACCTCTGACATGGGGTATAAGGTCTACGCCATCATACTTCACGTTATCAGGCGTGGCGGCACCAGCGGCTGCGGCAATAGTATGGAACAGATCGATATGGTGCACGGGATCAGTGAGCCTGGAATTGGGCTCGATCTTTTGCGGCCATTTCGCCATAAAGGGCACGTGTGTTCCGCCTTCAAAGTGTGTCAATTTCCAGCCGCGGTAAGGTTTATTGATGTCGGGAAGTCCAATATAACCTGCTCCCCCGTTGTCACTGGTGAAAATGATGAGGGTGTTGTCACTGAGCCCCAGTGCTTCGAGTTTATCGGTGATCATTCCCACGCTACGGTCAAGGGAATGAATCATCGACGCATAAACCCGAAGCGTGTGATCTTCTATATGTGAGAATTTGTCGTAATCTGCGCGGGTGGCCTGTAGTGGGTTGTGAATACCCCAGTGTGCGAGATAAAGAAAGAATGGTTGATGCTGGTTTTTCTCAATAACTTTAATGGCTTCATTGGTGTAGTAGTCGGTAAGGTAACCGTCAGGTTGAAAGCTTTGTGAATTGTTAAACTGGCCCTGGTAAGTGGCGACTGCCCAGACCATTTCCTCGATAACATCCCCATCCCGTTTTGCGTTGACAACATCGGGATGGTCCGGTGGCAGGTACGACAGGCCGTTCAAATACAAACTGTCATCGAATCCTTGATTTTGCGGTCCATCCCCTGCGCCTAGGTGCCATTTACCAATATGGGCGGTGTAGTAGCCAGTTTCCTTCAGCACCTCTGCGATAGTGATTTCGGAATCCGGCAGTACCAGTTCATGCATGGGGGGAAGGGATGCTGCCACTTCGTGGTCTATCGTTGCCCGGAGAGCAGGCTGTTCTATGTCCTGGGTCCATTGGCTAATCGTTGCGACAGTACTAAATACTGGAGTGAATTCGAACCCGAACCGGGTTGAGTAACGCCCGGTGAGAATACTCGCGCGGGAAGGTGCGCAGATTGCATTGGCGGCGTAACCATTGTCGAATCTGACGCCTTGTTCAGCCAGAGCATCGATATTGGGTGTCATCAAAGAACCATCAGCGGCGCCACCGTTATAAAGCGATATATCGTTGAATCCCATATCGTCGGCGAGGATAAGAATGATATTAGGCGGTCGTTCGTTGATAGGTGTACGTGCTTCTGCGGGGCCGTCGGGCCAGGCAGTAGGCACATTGTCGCGGATAGGGTTCGCCATGCCGCGAATCTTTGGCACGACAGATACCAGGATATCCAATCGGTACTGCCAGGCGAGTGTGCCGGTCAATAATAATGCGAGTGCGGCGATGCTGAGCGTCTTTTTCATGTCAGGCCTGGATAGCATGGTTTAGAACAATGCATGGTTTAGAACAATGAATGGTTCAGAGCAACGAAACTAAGTGTACGGTAATAATTAATGATATGCATTATAAATAATGACAATCAGTCGGACTTTCTACATAATGTAGAAGTTAGAAAATAATGCAGAAACAGATGAAAACTGTAAGGACTCGAAGAGGCGCATTTCGCCAATCCAGCCTGATACGGTGATTTGAAGTTGAGAGGGAGATGTCTGTGATAAACAAAATCTTAAGAGTAATAACCGCGCTGCCCGGCATTCTATTTGTCGTGACCGGTGTTGGTTGGATTGTTGACCCGGCTTCAGCGGCAGCCGGCGTTGGCATGCCACTGCTTGAGGGCGTTGGTCGCAGTACTCAAATCGGGGATCTGGGTGCTTTCTTCCTGACAATGGGTTTACTGATTCTCGTTGGGGTGACAACACTGAAGCGAGTCTGGTTCTATCCGCCCATGATGCTCCTTAGTCTGGCCGCCGCCCTTCGTATTATTGCATGGTTGGTTCATGGCGCAGCGCTCGCGGGAAGCTTGATTGCGGTGGAGATTGTCGTTACGGCGCTGTTATATGTGTCAACTATTCGTCTTTGTGAAAAACCCAGCGCGTGAAACGAACTTCCGCGAGATCTCTGAAATTTTCAACTTTGACACTATCGACCTTTCTTTTTTCGACCTTTCTCTTTTCGACTTTTCTCTTTTTGGGCATGGGTGCAGTAACAGCCCGTGCGGCTCAACAGCCAAACATTGTCCTGATCCTCGCCGATGACCTGGGCTTCACCGACATTGCCCCTTATGGAAGTGAAATCAGTACACCCACCCTGACGGCGTTAGCGAACGAAGGCGTCCAGTTTACCAATTACCATACAGCGGCAAGTTGCGCCCCCTCCCGAGCTATGTTGTTAACGGGTGTGGATAACCACAGGTCAGGAGTGGCAAATATTCCTGAGTCAATTCCACCAGAACAGAGTAGTTTCGATGCTTACCAGGGCGTACTCGGTAGCAATGTCGTTACGGTCGCAAGTTTGCTTGAAGACGCCGGATACCATACCTATATGGCGGGTAAATGGCATTTGGGAAAAGAGCGCCATCAGTTACCCAGTCGTCGGGGTTTTGAGAGGACTGTCGCAATGGCTGATACCGGCGCCGACAACTGGGAGCAAAAACCTTATATCCCGATCTATAAGAAAGCTAACTGGTTTGCAGATGGCGAAGAGATGGAGCTACCGAAAGATTTCTATTCGTCCCGGTTTCTGATCGACAAGACGATCGAGTTTATTAATTCCAACAGCGAAGATGGTCAACCGTTCTTTGCCTATGTGCCTTTCCAGGCCGTGCACATTCCTGTTCAGGCGCCACAGGAGTTTATCGATCAATACATGGGCGTTTATGATTCTGGTTGGGAACAGTTACGGCAAGACCGGTTGACGAAAGCACTAGAGCTTGGTGTCGTGGCTCAAGGGACTGCTATGGTAAAGATGTCGACGACGCAGGACTGGGATGTGTTGCCCGATGACAGGAAGCGTTACGAGGCAAAACGTATGGCGGTCTATGGTGGCATGGTTGCGGCCATGGATTTTCATATTGGGCGTTTGATTGATCATCTGAAAGCAACGGGTCAATATGACAATACGCTTTTTGTTTTTACGTCAGACAATGGCACCGAGGTCAGTGGCAATCCTGACCCGGGTAATGTGCGGGCTCGGGTTTTGATGGGGGCCCAAGGGTACACATCTGAATATGAAACGCTGGGTTTGAAAGGTAGCTTTAATTCAATTAGTCCCAGCTTTGCAAGTGCGTCCGCTTCACCACTGGCATTCTACAAGTTCTACGCGGGGGAAGGTGGTCTGCGAGTTCCCCTGATTATTGCAGGACAATCTATTCGGAATAAAGGTGAACTGAATCACGCCTTATCTCATGTGACGGATATCACACCTACCATCCTGTCTATCGCTGGTGTCAAAGCACCGGCTGGGCGTTTTGCGGGAAGGCCCATCGAAGCGATGATTGGTCGCGACCTGATGCCCTTAATCAGGGGTGATGTCGAACGAGTCTATGCGGAAGATGAAACCATTGGTTACGAAGTCGGCGGTAATGCAGCGCTGTTCCGCGGTGATTACAAAATTGTGATGAACCGGGGCCCGGTCGGAGACAAGCGATGGCACCTTTATAATATCGTTTCTGACCCCGGAGAGACCGAGGACCTGGCAGATGCAATGCCTGAACGTATGCAGCTCATGTCACGGGCGTATGAGCAATATGTGCTGGAAAACGGTGTGTTACCGGTACCAGTTGGTTACCGGCAGGTTTCTCAGGTGGGTATCAATGGGCTCCGTGAACTATATGGCAGACAGATGTTGGTGCTCCTTGTATCCATGCTCATTCTGGTGATTTTTCTTGTCGTAGTCCGCGGTATCAATGGGCGCTGATGCCACCCCTTATAGTTCAAACGTTGGGCGCAAGGTGCCCCAGCAACATGCTGTTACAGCAGAACGTGCTAGCTCCCTGGTTCCCCAACCCGGATCATGCGCTTACCGCGGTTATCGCCAGCTAACAAGCCAATTAAGCCGCGGGGTGCGTTTTCAAGGCCGTCGATAATGTCTTCGACTACCTTTAGTTCACCCTGCTTCGCCCACATGGAAAGGTCATGATAAGCATCGTTATCAAGACTTTGGTAGTCAGAGACGATGAAACCTTCCATTTTTAATCGTTTGGTGACCAGCAAGCCGGGTACTCCGAATGGCCCCGCGCTGGGTTTGCCGTCATACATTGAAACGGCGCCACAACACGAGACTCGTCCTTTCATTTTCATCGCGAACAACGCGGTTTGAAGTATGTCGCCCCCGGTATTGTCGAAATAAACATCCACACCATCGGGTGCAACTGCTGCTAGTTGGTGTCGCAGTGGTGCGCTTGTGTCCTTGTAATCGATGCAGGCATCAAATCCCAGCTCATCTACAACCCACTGACATTTTTCTGTACCACCAGCAATACCAATAACCGTTGCACCTTTGATGCGCCCGATCTGGCCGACGATTGAACCGACTGAACCGCCCGCGGCAGAAACCAGGAGTACTTCGCCAGCATGAATGCCGGGCACATTAATTAAGCCGTGATAGGCGGTCAAGCCCGCCACACCGAGCAAGGATAAGCTGTGGCTTAGTGGGCCGTCTTGGTCCTTCACGGGTGTTAACTGGTGTCCGGGTATCACTGCATATTCCTGCCAGCCGAGGTCACCTGACACGATTTGTCCAACCTTGAAACGATCAACGTTTGATTCAACGACCTCTGCGATCCCTCCGCTCGACATCACCTGCCCCGAGCTGAGCGCGCTCCGATAGGTAGCTCCCTGCATCCATGCTCGGTTCGCAGCATCCTGGGAAAGGATAAGCGTTCTGACAAGAACCTCACCATCGCCCGGGGATGTCAGTTCTACCTCATCCTGGGTGAAATGTTCTTCAGTCAGTTTACCTGTTGGGATTTCGGAGAGGAGAATTCGTCGATTTGTTGCCATGAGTTTGGGTCGCTTGAGCTTTGAGTGTGCCTAGAGTAAACCTTTTTCTAAAGTAGCGAAAATATTGATTGTGCAAGTCATTGGGGCGATAGCCGTGTCGTTGTTCGGTTAATAAAAGCCGGGTTGCTAAGATGGTATCGTCACAGCGCCGTTTGGCAGGCTATATCAACATCTTTAGCGTAAAATGCAGTAAAAACGGTTATACAGAATATGGGAAAAAAGACAGCTATTGGAGTGATATGCCAGAAAGTTTAATTGTTAGCTTTATCGGAGATGATCGTCCGGGGGTTGTCCGTGTGATTGCGGACGTGGTTGCCAGACATGGTGGGAGCTGGCAGGAAAGTCGAATGTCTGGTCTTGGTGGCTATTTTTCGGGAACCGCTAGGATTGTCATTAGCTCGGATAGTCTTGAAGCGCTGGACCAGAGCCTGCAGTCCCTTGAGGGACTTACTTGTATCATAAGACAATTGAGAGAGACGTCCCCGGACGAAACGACCCAAAAGATGAAGCTGGATATTGTCGGTCCTGATCGGCCTGGCATATTACAGGATGTCACTAGCGAACTTGTTGGCCATGGCATCAATGTCATTGAAATGGAAACCGAGGTGAGGCCGGCATCGATGAGTGGAGAGTTGAACTTCATTGCCGATGCGCTCGTTGAAGTGCCTAACGAGGTCGACATTGAAAGTCTGGACAAGCAACTTGGAACGATTGCCAGGAATCTTGGGCTGGATATTTTGTTTGAGGAATCTGCCGGTGAGTAGTGCTTAATCCTGGTAGCGTGTTGTTCCCAGTGGCTTTTATGGTATTCGTTCTACCGTATTTGAAAAAGTCAGTGCGGTTTTGCAGATGCCGGTCGCGCCAGTAATTGCCGCAGCGCTTGTCGGTGCAGGCGTGCAGGCTAACGGCAAATGCCCTTCACCGACGAAAAGACCCGATGTCTGGTCAAGGCCAATCCAGCCTGCCCCGGGGAGAAACACCTCTGCCCACGCATGAAGGTCAGTGAAGTCGCCGTCGGACCCGCAGGGACGACCGAGAGACTTGCTGTCTGAGCCTAGCTGGACCAGGTAGCCAGAGACAAATCGAGCTGCCAGCCCCAGGTGCCTGAGTACTTGTATTAATAGCCAGGCGCTGTCACGACAGGAACCCCGTTTTAGTGTGAGTGTTTCCTCACAGGACTGAATGCCTTCTTCCAGGCGGCGTTCATATTCAACGTACTGTTGAATATGCTGGTTGATCTCGATGAGGAACGGAACGACCGCCATTTTTTGGCGATCGATGCCTCTAACCCAGGCCACTAGCTGCTTTCCGCGTTCACTAACTTTCAGGTAAGGGGCCAGGTCATCTTTGAGTAACGGGTCATAGTCAAAAGGGAAAGTTTCCGCTGACTCTTCCAGAAAGAAATCGAACGGGTTGATCACTGCCAGTTCAGCGACAAGCTCGACGTGCAGTTTGAGTGACCGACTTTTTTCGGGGAATACAAACCGGGCAAGGTGGTTCCCGAAGGGATCCTGTTGCCAGTTAACGAAATGATTCTCCGGCTCTACTTTTAAAGAGTAAGACTTAATCGGTGTTCGGCAATGAGGGCCAGGGCGAAGTCTTACCACATGCGGGTGTATCGGCACAGGTCTGTCGAATTCGTACTCAGTGTTATGTCTTATCGCTACCTGAATCGCCACGCAGAGTCACTCCTGAACAACCATTGTCACGCTAGGACGAACTCTCTCTGGATGACCCGATTGCTTCAGTCTCCTTGTCCCAGGTAGCACTCCACGCGACCGGTGGTAGCTTTTTGAAGGAGTCCTTGAGTGATTGATCCCAGTTTCTTTTTAACTGCCTCAGATATTCACTGTCTTCTTCGAAACGGTAGTATTTTCCCGATGCAAGAGAGTCTCGCGGGTAGATGGACAGTTCAATAGGTGGCCCCACTGACAGATTACTGCGTATGGTGGAGTCCATCGATACCAGAGCGCACATTGCCGCAGTTTCCAGACTCACGTCAGGGGTAAGAATCCTGTCGAGTATCGGTTTGCCATACTTGCTTTCACCGATTTGCAGGTACGTTGTATCAGCGGAGGTTGAAATATAATTTCCCTGCGGGTACACCATATAGACCGCCGGTTTATGATCCAGGATCTGCCCGCCAATAAGGAAGTAGGATCGCGCATTGACGCTGGGATCTGTCTTTTCCTGTTCAGCTGTGCTGATTTCGCCGAGGTATTCGGCGACTTCCGTCATATGTTCCATGGTCAGAATATTGTGATTGCTGGACTTTTTGATGTCCTTTTTGATGTGGTTGATAACGGATTGTGAGGTTGCAAGGTTACCGGATGTCAGTACGGTAAATTGCTTCTGCCCTGGGATGCCGAACTCGTACATTTTGCTGTAGGTACTGACCATATCAACCCCCGCGTTGGTTCGGGAATCCGAAACAAATACGAGGCCAGAATCAGTTGCGATGGCGAGGCAATACGTCATTTTTTGAGTACCGGGTTGTAACAGTAAAGATGGCGCTATGTTGTGGGTTGTGGCCAAGGAGTGTCAAGCTCAATCACTTTTATAATTGGCTGCTGACAGAGACCTTTGTGAAAGCCTCACAGGTCATGTAAAACAGCAGTTCTGGGAGACAAGCGCGCAACAATGACGGGTATCGCAGGTCTCTTCGGCTATGCACAGTAGTGATGAAAAACAGTTGATTGCAGTAATTGGGTAAACTGTTGTACTTGGTTTTACGGTGGTAACAGCATGTCAGACAGTAACAATCACAGCAGGGATGGTGATGACTTATGGATGCGCACCAAGTTTGGTCCGCATTCCAGTCGGCTTACGGTAATAATGGGGCATCGTAACTTCCGGCCGTTGTTTCGGTTTGTACTCATTCTGGCTGGTCTTGTCACCAGTTACGCGGTTCTTTTCCAGCTATTGATGGCCTATGAGGGGCAACAGCATTCGATAGTGACTGGTTTTTATTGGACCTTATCGACGATGTCGACCCTGGGCTATGGTGATGTTCGATTTATCACCGACCCGGGCCGCGTGTTTTCGATTGTCGTACTGCTGTCAGGTATCGTTTTCATGTTGGTGTTGCTGCCATTTATCTTCATTGAGCTTTTTTATGAGCCCTGGATGGAAGCGCGGGCGGCCGATCTGATACCCAGAAGTGTACCGGAGGACATGAATGACCATGTGATTCTGACCTTGTACGGGCCGGTCGCATCCGTACTTATCGAGAAGCTGAAACACTTCAACTATCCGTATGTCGTTGTTCTGCCCGATGTAGAGCAGGTTGCCGAATTGGTTGAGGCTGGAATAAATTCGATGCTGGGGGATCTCAATGACCCGGAAACCTGGGAGAAAGCCAGGGTTGAACATGCCGCATTGGTTGCAACGACCCGTAACGATATCGACAATACCTCAGTGGTGTTTACGGTTCGGGGCATTACCGATAAAACGCCGGTTGTTGCTACGGCGCGGTCTGCAGACTCGGGCCAGATATTGAAACTGGCGGGCGCCAATAGGATTCTCGACCTGACTCGCCTGACCGCTGAATCCCTGGCGCGACGGGTATCGGGCGGTGCCAAGATCTCTCATGTGATAGGTAAAATCGATGATCTGTTGATCGCAGAAGTGGATTCGGGCAGGACGTCCCTGATTGGCAAGAGTTACGTTGAAGCCCAGCGGTTAACCAGTGTCAGCATTGTTGGTTTCTGGGCGCGCGGCAGCTTTGAGATTGGTCAAGCGGACAGCATGATCAGGGAAAACACGTTACTTGTCATGGCCGGCTCCCGCCAACAGCTCAAGGAGTTTGACGCTGGTTTTAAGGCCGAGGCTGTGCAACCCCACTCGAATCCCGTCATTATCATTGGTGGTGGCCGAGTCGGTCGGGCAAGTGCAGCCGCTTTGAAACGGCGTGGTGTGGAATATCGTATTGTTGAGAAGTCGGAGGAACGATTGCGTGAGCCGGAGATATACATTCATGGCTCCGCTGGTGATAAGTCTGTACTGCAACTGGCGGGTATTGAAACCGCGCCATCGGTCATCATTACGACGGCTGACGATGAAACCAATATATACCTGACCATTTTTTGTCGATTGCTTCGCCCCGATATCCAGATCATCTGTCGCACAACTTTTGAGAGAAACCTGGCAGCAATGCATCGAGCGGGTTGTGATATGGCGCTGTCTTATACCTCTCTGGGTGCGAATGCTTTGTTTAATCTTTTGCACCGGGTTGACCTGCTAATGATCGCGGAAGGGCTGGATGTGTTCAAAGTGCCGGTGCCAGAAGAGCTAATGGGTAAAACGCTTGCGGAGGCTGATCTCAGGCAACGGACAAACTGCAGCGTCATTGGCATTGACAGCCAGGATAAAACAACGACTAATCCAGGGCCCGATTACAGATTACCGGAGGAAGGTGAGATCGTGCTGATTGGGACACCCGAGAGTGAAGCGAAATTCCTTAAACGCTATCCCGGGTCCTAGACTCAGTTCGATCTGTTCGGATGCGATTGCAAAGAATCCAAAGAATCCAAAGAAACCGGAGAAATCATAAGAGTTGACGCGGAGTGCGTATCTCTGGTTTGGTAGCTATCTCAACCTGAGGGGGATTCTTATGGATCTGGAAGAACGAGTAACCCGGATTGAAGATCTGGAGTCTATCAAGCAGCTGAAAGCCCGTTACTGTGAGATTTGCGATGATGACCACAATCCTGACCTTATCACCGCGATCTTCACACCTGATGCGGTGTGGGAGGGAGAGGGAATTGGTCGAGCGCAGGGCCACGACGAGATTCGCACTCTGTTCGAAGGATTTCAGAAAGCCATTAAATTTTCGCAACACATGGTTCAAAACCCTATCATCGAGATTGATGGGCCCGCTGCATTGGGTCGATGGTATTTTTTTGGTACGTTTAAGTACTACAAAGGTGACCAGGCTCGTTGGCAAGCGGCGAGGTATCATGAGAAGTACCAGAAAATCGAAGGTGACTGGTTTATCAGTCATCTGAAGATTATGCCACCGGTCATGAGCGTAAAATACGAGCAAGGCTGGTAGGCTCTTAATATTGAAACCAACCCTCAATAGCCGAATACTGACGCTTCAGTTATCCAGGATAAAAGGATGAGTACATCAAACTGGCAACCGGCGCCGGATTTACGCCGTGAAGAAATTGGCTTTAGCTTTCGGGGTATTAAGTATCTTGGTCATATTGTCGCCCCGGATGAGTCGTTAGGTCCGAGGCCGCTGGTGCTGGTAATACATAATTACCAGGGGCTCAAATATTTTGATATTGATGTGGCGGAATATTTGGCAAGGCTGGGGTACGTCGGGCTCGCGATTGATATGTATGGCGATCTTGTTCCTGCCGATGAGAGAACCTGGCCGGCTGACGCGTCCAGGATTGAGGCATTCCAGGAGAAATGTTTTAAGGGAATGGTCGCCTGTGATCACGATTTTGAGTTCTTCCGTGCGTTACTCGGTGAGTGGCTCGATCTTGGTCTGTCCCACGTGACCGTTGACTCGTCGGTATCGGCGGCGGCGATTGGTTACTGTTTTGGTGGAGTAGCGGTTCTGGAGGCAGTGAGGGGTGGGCTGGATTTTTCCGGTGTGGTGTCTTTCCACGGGTTATTGCAAACCGGAGAAGATGGCAGTCCTGCGATGTTTGGTGTAGAGAGGCCCCCGGTCAAACCCTGCGACAATGCCCATAACGTCAATACTATTGTCCTGATTGAAAACGGTAAAGATGATCATCTGGTTTCTGATGAAAGCAAACAGCGTTTTTATGAGGAAATGGATGAAGCAGGGGTTTCGTGGATATTTCACGATTATGCAAAAACGCCTCACGGGTTTGCACTACCCGAAAGCCTGGGGCCCCCCGGGCATCTGCATGAGGATGCTGATCGCCGCTCGACCATGAGCATGCTAAATTTATTCAGGGAGATCTTCCCGGGAGTTCCCCAGAACAGTGTGAGTCACAATGCAGCGGGTACCAGCATTCCAACCTGATCGAGACTAGAAAATTACCAGCAACTCACGGTAAAACGATGTTAAAAATGACCCACGCTATCTATCGGGTGTCGGATGTCGACATTGCACAGCAGTTTCTCAGGCGTGTTTTAGGGCTGTTGGTTACTGCCGATGAGCTAACGGTTACCGGTGAGAGGTTCCTCACCATGGGCTCTGAATCATTTGGTGTTGAGCTGCAGATTGTTGAGTTTGCTGCGCAAGATGAGATAGCGACGCTAAAAAAATCCGCAGGTGTTGTGGATTTTATTCTTCAGCCAGCTGATGTGGTCGCTTTCATGGCGATGGTGGAGGACGAGGGCTTAACCATTCACCGAGAGCCGATCGAGACGCCGTATGGAATCACCGCGATTTTCGAAGATCCCTTCGGGAACCTATGGGACGTTGTCCAAAGGGCAGACAGCTGATGCGTGTCGGCCATGTTAGAGTCCATTCAATAATACGGAGTCATCGCTTGATCTATAAACCTGGTTTTACCTTCCTTTTGCCTGGGCTTTTAATGCTTGTCGCCTGTACTGAACCTGTGCCTGATGTCATGGAGCCACCAACCGCAGTTAGCCCGAGTGCGAAAGAGGTCCACCAGCGCGCACTGGTGCTTGATGCCCATGCGGATATCGAGATCCCCGGCCAGGAATCCCGGTATGCCGGCGCGGATGGTCGTTCACAGGTCGCGCCAGATAAAATGCGGGACGGCGGGGTGGATGCAGTGGTAATGGCCGTTGCCGTCGGGCCCGGGCCAAGAGATGCGCAGGGGTACGCTGAGTCGCGGGCCAAAGCGGAAGAAGAACTCGCCGCGGTAATAAAGCTAACAGAGGATCCATCTAACAATCTGGTCCTGGCTCGTTCGGCGGAGGAACTGGTAGGCGCCCATAGCAGTGGCAAGGGTGCACTCATTCTCGGGTTTCAGAATGCAAGGATCCTTGGCACTGACGTTACTGTACTGGATAGTTTCTTCAACGCTGGTGTTCGAGTGTTTGCGCTAACGCACATGGGTCACAATGATTTTGCTGATTCGTCGCGGCCGATTTACATTGCGGAACAAGGCGCTCATGAACCAGTAGAGGAGCACGGCGGCCTGTCGGAGCTTGGTAGGTCTGCGATCAAACGGATCAATGAGCTGGGTGGGATCATTGATGTATCGCAATTATCACGAGCGGCGACGCTTCAGGTTTTGGCCCTGTCCAGCGCCCCTGTTATTGCCAGCCATTCCAACGTCCGGCAACTATCAGATGTGAGTCGAAACCTTTCTGATCAGGAAATCGACGGGATAGCGAAAAGTGGTGGGGTGATACATGTGGCCCCTTTTAGGGGATACCTGTTTGACTCCACCGATAAAGTCCTGGATGACCAGATTCGCACCGTTCGTCGTGTCGCGGGTATCGAAGAAGACTATTACTATCCCTTTGAGTTGTACTGGGAAATAGACGACGTGGAAATACAGAAAGCGTTCCTTGGGTCCGTCAGTGAGCTACTGGGGCCAGGAAAGATCGACGACATGCTGAACCACCTGGATTACATTGTTGAGCGAGTCGGGGTTGACCATGTGGGGATCGGTACTGATTTTAATCACGGTAGTGGTATAGAAGGTTTTGCTGATGCTAGTGAAGCACTGAATGTGACCACTGCGCTGCTGGCGCGAGGCTATTCGGCTGAAGAAATTGAGAAAATATGGGGTGGGAATTTCTTGCGGGTTTTTCGTGAGACGGGGGGCTAGCGCCGGCCCGGGGCTTCCGGTGACAGCGATGCCGGGATTGTTCCTTTAAAGAGCCTCTCAAGGTAAAGTCGGAGCAAGGATCATTTGAACGGTAACAATTGCTAATGTGTGATGAAGATACAGAAAGAGATGCTGCAGAATACCTGAAATCTAAATTGTCCCGCCGTGATTTTAATACTTTAGCGGCAGGTTCCGCTGTGATGATGGCGCTTCCAGGGGTCGTCGGTGCCGTGGCGGTTACTGGCAACGAAGTGAACGTAACGACACCGGATGGGATTGCAGATTGCTTTTTCGTTCATCCAGCCCAGGGCAAGCACCCGGGTGTCATTATTTGGCCCGACATCCGGGGATTAAGGCCAGCCTTTCGAATGATGGCAACCCGGTTGGCGGAATCCGGATACGCGGTCCTTTGTGTGAACCCTTTTTATCGCAGCGCCAGGGCGCCGGTAGTAGCAGAAGGAGAAACCTTCGGTGATCCGGAAGTAAGGGCCAGGATCATGCCTTATTATCAGGCGACTGCGACAAGTGCGACGAATCTGATTGATGCAAAGGCCTTCGTTAAATTCCTTGATGCACAAAAATCTGTTGATGTGACAAGGAAAATCGGCACAACAGGATACTGTATGGGTGGCCCGATCGTACTTCGAACCGCCGCAGCAGTTCCAGATCGTATTGGCGCAGGAGCGACCTTTCACGGTGGTGGCCTTGTGACGGACCAGTCAGATAGCCCGCATCTGCTGATTCCGGAGATGGAGGCAGAGTTTCTTATCGCTATCGCTGAAAACGATGACAAGAAGGGCCCAGGGGAGAAGGAAATTCTCCGCGATAATTATGAAGTTTCAGGGCTTGAGGCAGAGATAGAGGTATACGAAGGCACCCTGCACGGTTGGTGTCCTCCTGATTCACCGGTTTACAACAAGGTCCAGGCGGAGAGAGCCTGGTCCAGGCTGCTCGAATTATTCGATCGTACGCTAGGTTCATCGGTGAAATATTCGTGACAGATTCGGGTGGCCGGAAGAAACGCTGTGTTGTTGTCATGTATGACACGCTTTGTCGTCATTTCATGCCGACCTATGGTAACGAGTGGGTTAAGGCGCCGAACTTTGATCGGTTGGCAAGGCGTTCGGTTCAGTTCCAGAATTTTTATGTAGGATCTATGCCCTGTATGCCCGCGAGGCGTGAGATGCACACCGGCAGGTATAACTTCCTGCATCGGTCCTGGGGTCCATTGGAGCCTTTCGATGACTCAATGCCTGCGATGCTGCATAGTCACGGGATTCATTCCCATAAAGTGACGGATCATCAGCACTACTGGGAAGATGGTGGTGCAACCTATCACCAGCGTTATTCCACTTTTGAGTTTGTGCGTGGCCAGGAAGGTGATAAGTGGATTGGTGATGTTGAAAAACTTCGCGATCCGAAAGGCGGCGAAGGCAGATGGCCGGAACACCGACATTCCCCAATGCACAAGCAGGATAATATTAATCGCGAACATATGGTGAGTTCTGATCTGCAACCACAACACAAGACCTTCAGCCTTGGACTCGAATTTATTGAGCGCAACGTCGAATCAGACAATTGGTATTTGCAGATAGAAACTTTTGATCCTCATGAACCATTTTTCTCCCAGGAAGAGTTTCAGGATTTGTATCCTCATGAATACGATGGCCCGGCGTTTGACTGGCCACCCTATCGAGAAGTCAGGGAAGACGACCTGACGGTAGAGCACATCCGTTACATGTATGCCGCGCTGGTGACTTATTGCGACCAGCAATTGGGTCGAGTGCTGGATGCCTTCGACAAGCATGATCTCTGGCAGGACACCATGTTGGTGGTGAATACTGATCATGGTTTTCTCATGGGCGAACACGATTGGTGGGCCAAAGTGGTGACGCCATTCTTTCAGGAGGTCGCTCACATACCTTTTTGGGTCTATGATCCACGCCATCCTGATTGCGTTGGGGGGACGCGGGAAGCAGTGGTTCAGACAATCGACCTGGCGCCGACTATTCTGGATTACTTTGATATACCGGCCACGCAGGATATGCAGGGAAAACCATTAACAGGGGCGCTGCTGAATGATGAGCCGGTTCGGGAAGCTGCGCTCTATGGTGTGATGGGCGGACAGGTCAACGTCACCGACGGTCAATATGTTTACATGCGTGGGAATGTGACAGAAGACAACTCACCATTGTTTGAATACACATTGATGCCCACACATATGAACAGTCTTTTTTCAGTTCGCGAACTGAGCAGTTGGGAGAAGTTCGAGGACTTTTCGTTTACCAAAGCCTGTCCTGTCATGCAGATCCCCTCCAGGACACCTCGCTTTCTGTTGGCGCGTGATAACCCCTACGGAAAAGGCAGAACAGCGACGCTATTGTTCGATGTTCAGGCAGACCCGGGCCAGGCAAACCCGTTAACTGATGCAGATATTGAAGTGCGTATGATTAAGCTCATGCTGCACGAAATGGCCAGGAACGAATGTCCGCCGGAGCAGTATGTAAGGTTGGGTTTGCCCGAACCCCTTGATGCGGGGGCTGGCGGCCTCGACGAAGTTATCGAGCTGCCTTCCCGGGAGCGTATTGAGGCGGCATGCGTGTTGCGGACCCAGCGAGGTCGAGAAATCGCAGAGCACGGTGGCAATGGGCTTCCCAAGATGCCATTTGGAGATATTTCGTTCCCGGACAATTTGCGATTACGTCCAGGGTACGTTTTTAGCCAAACGTTGGATAAGGGCTAGTTAGCTATCCAACGATTTTATTAAGTCGCGTCAGACCATCATGGTCCAGTGCGGCGGCGGTATGTCGATTCGCCATGGTGGCGATAAGCTGCAATCCTCGCTCGTTACTAAGGTCCATGCTGCCCCCCGTTAATAGTGGGACGGCGATGCCGCCCAGAAGATGTGCATGGGCGTAGTCTTCCCAGAGCTGCTCATGTGAGTAGTTTTTCACGCCGTGTTCGACGAGCCGCTCAAAGTAGGCGGAAACCAGTTGTTGTTCGTGCTGCCGTCGAAGCTCTGTGTCCATTGAACCTCCAAGGATATAGGCAAGGTCGTATGCGCCAGGACCGCGCCCGATACCCTGCCAATCAAGCACGACTACCTGTCCGGAACCGGGAGGACCAAACATCAGATTCTCGACCCTGTAGTCTTGATGTGCGAGTGTCCAGGGACTGCGGGATGCAAGGGCCGTGGTCAGTTTGAGGTAATTGCCGGCGAACAGTTCGTAAATTTCGAGACCACCTTCCGGGAGGTATTGCTCAAACCCTTGTGCAAATACTGGATAAATCTGCGCGAGCAGCGGATCAACGAACTCGATTCTGGGTCCAACCATTGTCGGAATCCAGTCCATCTCCGGCACCTGCACCCGGTCCCACCAGACGGCGTGAATGCTCGCCAGAATCTCCACCGCGCTCTTCGCCTGCATGACGTTCATACCGGTGCTCTGGTCTACCATCTCAAGATGGCTGAGGTCTTCCATAACAACCACGAAGTCCGCTGTGCCGGATTCGATCTCAGCTAAATACACCTCCGGAACGCCGACTGACGCATCCTGTACCATCTCGTTGTAAAAACGCACCTCGGCTTCGAACATTCCCAGGTCAACGCCCTGGGCTCTGTTTTCCTCGAATGACGAAGGTAACTTTACGACGACGCTGTTCGGTAGGCCGGTAGTCGCTTGTGCGTATTTGAGTTCAACTCGAAAGATGTCACCCATCAGCCCAACGCCCTGGCCAATCTGGATTGGCTGCGCGCTAATAACTTCCGCGCCCAGAATGTCACTCAACCAGCCGGTAGAGACTTCATTAATACTTTTTGGGATCACGGACTTGCTCCTCTAGAGTAGGGTGACTACATCATGTTTTCTCGCAAGCAGCAATATCTCCTTCGGGCCATCTCCTTTAGAATAGAATTTTTGTCACATAATGGAAAATGACAATGTTTGATTTCAAAGAAAAGGTAGTTCTGATCACAGGTGCGAGTTATGGGTTGGGTGAACATTTCGCCTATGACTTCGCCAGAGCAGGAGCTGACCTGATTCTAACCGCGAGAAGCGTTGAGTTGCTGGAGGATGTCGGTGCGCGGTGTCGGGAAATGGGAAGTCGTGTTGCTGTTATTCCTGGTGACGTGTCAGTTGAGGCTGACGTAAAAAATGTGATTTCTGCCGGCATTGAGGCGTTGGGAAGAATTGATGTTCTTATTAACAACGCAGGGATTGCTGATGCCAGGGGAGTCGCTGCAGAGCAGTTTGACTCCGAAACGTTTAACCGGATTCTTGGCGTAGACCTGATCGGAGCGTTTCACTATGCGAGAGATTGTGGCCGGCATATGTTAGAGCGAGGTTCGGGTTCTATCGTCAATATCTGTTCCATTATGGCGAGTGGCGGCAATGAGAATAACGTCATTGGATATACAGCAGCAAAGGGTGGGCTTCTGAACATGACGAACCAAATGGGCGTCGAATGGGCTGATCGTGGCGTTCGGGTTAATTCCGTTTCACCGGGTTTCATTGTGACAGAGATGACGCGTCCTATGCTGGAAGCGATGGGTATTGATAAATGGATTTCCAGCCGCACACCGATGCGGCGTGTTGGAGAAGCGCAGGAAGTTACAAATGCTGTTATGTTTCTGGCATCGGATCTCGCCAGCTACATTACCGGTGTAGACCTCCTGGTAGATGGTGGGACCAATGCCAGTAATGGCACTTTCCAGATCCCGCCGATCCATCATGAATGGAATACAGACACGCCCATGGTGCCAACCGACTATGTTCCTGTGCAACCAAGGCCTGATTGGTACCAGTCATTGGAGGCAGGAGTGCCTGGCGTTCACTATCCGATACCCGGTGAAGATGAAAACAGCTAATTGCCAAATAATGGGTTGCTCATGAACGATTTTATCGTTGTTGGTGCGGGTTCTGCAGGCTGCGTGATGGCGCGCCGTTTATCGGAGCATGGCAACGTCACCCTGATTGAGGCAGGACCACCTGATCACAGTTGGGATTACCGATTACATATGCCGGCGGCGTTGTCTCAGGTTCTGTCGTCAAATTGGTACAACTGGCATTACGAGAGCGAACCTGAGCCCTGTCTCGAAAGCCGAAGATTGTATTGTCCTCGCGGCAAAGTGATGGGTGGTTCATCTTCAGTCAACGGTATGATTTTTGTCAGGGGTAACAAGGGCGATTTCAATCGCTGGTCCAGCGAATATGGGCTATCAAGCTGGGATTATGAATCCTGTTTGCCGTATTTCAGAAAGTCCGAAACCGCGTATGGTTCGCCAGGATCGTCGTTGGACCCAAACTTTCGAGGTTCCGATGGGCCTTTGAAAATTTCCCGCGGTGAACTGAAAACACCGCTATTTCGCGCCTGGCTTGATGCGGCTGACCAGGCCGGTTTCCCTACCACGTCTGACTTCAACGGCCGGACTCAAGAAGGATCTGGGTGTTTCGATCGTTCAATATTTAAAGGTGAGCGACAGAACATCGCGAAAGCTTATCTGGGTTCACTTCAACCATCAGGTTCTCTGAAAATTATCCGAAGAGCGACGGTGACTAGAGTGATCACCGAAAATGGACGTGCGACGGGCGTGGAGTATCTTCAGGGAGGCAAACAGCATAAGCGTAATGCGGGTCAGGTTGTCCTTTGTAGTGGAGCGATTAACACACCGCACTTGTTAATGCTGTCAGGCGTTGGTGATGCATCAGGGCTTAAGGCTCACGGTATACCCGTCATCAGTCACTCGCCCGGTGTTGGTCAGAACCTGATGGACCATCTTGAAATATACGTGCAGTACGCGTGTAACAGGCCCGTGTCGTTGTACCCAGAGACTCGCTGGTTCAACATGCCCGTGGTGGGTCTGCAGTGGCTTTTAGCGCGCAAGGGTGCAGGTGCCACTAATCATTTTGAGACAGGCGCGTTTCTGCGTAGCAGTGAGAGTGTGTCGTATCCCGACCTGCAGTTTCATTTCCTGCCGATTGCAATGGATTACGATGGTAAAGACCAGTACCAGGGTCATGGCTTTCAGGTTCATGTGGGCCCAATGAAGCCGACCAGTCGCGGTGAAGTCACCTTGTGCTCGGCGAACCCATTGGCGGCGCCTCGAATCCAGTTTAACTACAACGCCACAGAAGCAGATCGGTCTGTCATGCGGTCCGGCATTAGGATGGCGGACGAGATTGTCTCTCAATCCGCATTCGATGATTATCGCGGAGCTCGCCTTCGACCCACTGTTGATATTGATTCAGATGACCAACTGGACCAATTCGTCAGGCAGTTTGCGGAAAGTGCTTACCATCCCAGTGGAACCTGCCGCATGGGTGTTGATGACCAGGCGGTGGTCGATGCGGCAGGGTTAGTGCGAGGTGTTTCGGGTCTCAGGGTTGTCGATGCCTCGATCATGCCTGAAATAACGAACGGCAACCTAAATGCGCCCGTTGTGATGATGGCGGAAAAAATTAGTGCTTTAATGTTGGCGTAGATGCGAGCTTGCGCCCCCTCAATAACTACCATGAATCCTTCACCAACCTGTACCCGGGGTTCTTACCCTGCGATACTTCGGCCAATGCTCATGTGGCGCTTTGATTAAACCAAGGATGTTGAAATGATAGATTTTGAAATACCAGAAGACGCGAAGGCAGTTCGCAATAAGGTTCGAAAATTCGTGCAGGAAGAGTGTCATCCTGTGGAAGAAATCTGCACGGCGGATAATTTTGAAGAGACATTAGCGGGATTGCGGACGAAATCCCGCGAGCAGGGATTGTGGTGCCCGTTTGTTCCAGTTGAACACGGTGGCATGGGGCTGGGCCCACTTGCGAATGCATTGGTGCAGATGGAGCTGGGTGAGAGCTTCCTTGGCGCGCTGGCCATGAACACTCAGGGGCCTGATGATGCAACGATGCTAACCTTGCTTGAGCACGGAACTGAACATCAGCGCGAAACCTATCTGAAACCCCTCCTTAACGGTGAGAAGCGTATTTGCTACTCCATGACCGAAAAGGCTGCCGGAGCAGATGCAACGGGCATGCAAACAACAGCTGAACTCGATGGTGACGAATGGGTGCTAAACGGAGAAAAATGGTTTAGTTCTTCAGCCAGCGTGGCGGACATCGCCGTGGTCATGGCGAAGACCGACCCGGATGCGCCGCGACACGAACAGTACAGCACGTTTATTGTTGAATTACCCAATCCGGGCTATCAGATCATACGAGACATCGAGACGATGCAGCCACACACTGATCTCGGTTTAAAGCTTGGCGGTTCTCACTCTGAAATTAATATCGAGAACCTTCGTGTTCCACGAGAAAATATTCTGGGTGGACGTGGTCAGGGTTTTAACATGGGGCAGCATCGGCTGGCTTATGGTCGCCTACGACACGGTATGCATAATGTGGCTATGGCACAACGCGCGCTGGACCTTGCGGCAAAACACGTGACAAGTCGTGAAACTTTCGGCAAGAGACTTGCCGACCGCCAGGGCATTCGCTGGATGATGGCTGACTGCGCGGCTGAAATTTACAAAGCCCGGCTAATGCTGCTCCATATTGCCTACAAGGCAGAGAAGGGTATGGACCTGAAACAGGAGAATGGTATTGCGAAGGTTTTCCTGGCGAACATGGTCCATCAGGTTGTGGACACAGCACTGCAGTTGCACGGCGCATTGGGTTATAGCCACGATACACCGCTTGCACGCTGGTACACCGGAATCCGCTCCCAGAGGCTGGTTGACGGGCCGGATGAAGTTCATCGCTGGCGAACAGGAGCGAACGTGATCAAAGCATACGAGAAGTATGGAACCACGGCTTCTGCCTGTGGCGGTGAATTGTTCGAATAATTTTCCGGTCTCTTTGTTAATGACACCGGCAGCATTGCTGCCGATGTCACTTACCCGTTGCTGCGATGTTCATCGGCTGCTTTTTTTGTTTGCTTGCACAGTTCGGTATTCCCCGTCTTTATTTTAGTTCTGGGGAAAGTTGAGTCGTGCGATTTCAGCCATCGCGCGAATAGCGTTCGTATCACCTGAAATGGTAAGCCCTGTCAGGCCGCTTTCTTCCCAGGCTTTGAAGCGTTTGGCGATCCGGTCGACTGGACCCACTAAGGCGCCACTGTCGACGAACTCATCGGGTACCGCGGCGATAGCTTCTTCCTTTCTTTTTGCCAGATAGAGTTCCTGGATGCGGTCCGCAGCTTCTCCAAACCCTCGCCTGACCATCATTTCCTTGTGGAAGTTTATGCTCTTGTGTCCCATGCCTCCGACATAGAGAGCGATGCCGGGCTTCAACTTGTCAAGGGCAGATTTTACGTCATCGGTTACCTTGACCTGGGTGCCCGCCTGCTTCTCGAATTGCTCCGGCTTCTTGTTGCCTTTTTTAAGGCCCTGGTTGATCCAGTCGCTATAAATTCCTGCTGTTTCCGGTACGAAACCCAGTGGCAGCCATCCGTCCGCAATTTCAGCAGTCATTCGAACAGTGCTTTCCATCCCTGTGCCGAGAAAGATTGGAATATTCGGGTTCATGTGCAGGATGGACTTAAGGGGCTTGCCGATACCAAGTGAACCATCTCCTGTGAACGGTAAAGAGATTTCTCTGCCGTCGTGGGTAACGGGTTCCTCCCGGGCCCAGACTTTTTTCATGATGGTGACGTAGTCCTTGATGCGATAATAGGGTTTGCCCCAGGGCTGGCCATACCAGCCTTCCACGATCTGTGGGCCTGATACACCAATGCCGCAGATAACCCTGTTTCCGCCGGCCAGTTGATCGAGCGTGGCCATTGCCATTGCTGCATTGGCAGGGGTCCGTCCAGCCAACTGGAGTACAGCGGTGCCTAGCCTGATCCTGTCGGTATGAGCGGCGATGTACGCGAGTGGTGTGATTGCATCAGAGCCGTAGGCCTCGGCGGTCCAGACGGAGTCATAACCTAGCTGTTCTGCCAGCTTTACATCTTCAAGAGGAATACGCAGTTCGGCGCCGGAGTACCCCAGCATCAATCCTAGTTTCATTGTCTTGTCCTTGTCATTTAGGGCTCAGTTTCGCACAGATAGCAGGCCAGTTTGCAACGCAGCAGCCGTAATAATTGACCGTGCTACGATAGGGGGTGATCGATTTCCCAGAGGGTTGAAAGTTGAAGATTGGAATTAATGGTACAGGTCTAGTGCAGAAGGCATCCATCGAAGCCATAAAAGCGGATGCGGATAAAGCCGCCAGAGATGGATTCAAAAGTTACTGGCTGGCGGAGCATCCAACGGGTGGGTTTGATGCTTTGACTGTGCTGGCGGCCATCGCATCTTCCGTGTCAGATATTGAAATGGGCACCGCGGTTGTGCCTACTTTCCCAAGGCACCCGATGGCTCTTGCGGGGCAAGCGCTAACCTCCCAGACCGCGCTTCAGGGCCGGCTATGTCTTGGGATTGGTCTTTCTCACGAGATCATGATGGCGCAGTTGGGCATCGGGTTTGAAAAACCGATTCGCCATCTTCGCGATTTCCTGTCTATATTAATGCCGTTGCTTGAAGAGGGGCGGGTGTCATATGTAGGAGAGACTCTGTCCTGCGAAGCGCAGGTATTTCGTCCTGCGGAACCAGCCCCAGGTGTCGTCGTGGCGGCATTGGGGCCCCAGGCACTTCGGGTCGCAGGTTCTCGAACAGATGGGACCACGCTGGCATGGGTCGGTCCTAAAACGATCGCAGGACATATTGTCCCGTGCCTTACGGAAGCCGCCAGTAAAGCTAATCGAAAGACCCCTCGGGTCATTTCGACGTTACCGGTAGTTGTTACCCAACAGGCTGGTGCGATCAGGGAGCGAATCAGCAAGACACTGACGATGTATGGCGAACTGCCCTCGTATAGGGCGATGTTCAAGAGGGAGGGCGTTAGTGGCCCGGCTGATCTTGCGATTGCAGGAAGTGAGGCCGAAGTTGAAGATGCATTGATGGCATTGAAAGAAGCCGGGGTCACGGACTTCGCTGCGTCGGTTTACGCAACGAGCCCGGAAGAGAATGAACAAACCAGGAGTTTGCTGATCAGTTTGCAGAACTCCTGATAAGGCCGCCTACTCTGGAGAGGCATGGATCGGGTCAACCCAGTGCAGGCCTTCGGGATCTTCAATGACTGGTATGTCCAGGTTTACCACCACTGCGTCCTGGTCGCTTCGAACCAGAACGCATTGAAGTGATTCGTTTTCGCAGGCGTTAATTTCCTGGTGGGGCACATAGGGCGGTACGAAAATAAAATCCCCGGGGCCTGCTTCGCAAACATATTCCAGTTGTTCACCCCAGCGCATTCGCGCGCGCCCGCTGATGACATAGATAATGCTTTCCAGGGCGCCATGATGATGCGCGCCGGTTTTTGCATCAGCATGGATTTCGACGGTGCCAGCCCATAACTTGTTTGCGCCTGCAGTCGCGTAGTTGATGGCCGCTGCGCGATTCATTCCCGGGGTCTGCGGTGTGTTGGTGTCAAGATGGTCACCCGAGACGACCTTGATACCATTGTTCTTCCAATCAGGTGCTTCGACCATTTCTGGTAACCGTTAGATGAGCGTTAGAGGTCATATTATATGATAAAGAAATCGCAGAACGAGCTCAAAAAGTTGTGAATACACGGCAATTTTTGACCTGGAAAATGGCGACACTATGAGCTGGCTCGTGCAAAGGTCGTCAGGACTCTGCGAGGAGATTTTCGTGGGTCGGCAAATTTGGCAACGTCCCTTGCGATGGCGGTTTCGCCTTCCGGGGTGTTAAAAAAACGGTTTCTTAGGTCGTCCTCATTCCTGAAGCAACAGAGTGCAAAACCGTTCCACACCGGTCCGTTAAATCGTTGAAGGACGCTAAGCTGGTAGTAATGAGTCATCGCCGTATGAACTTCCAGGGCCAGCGGGGCGTGATTGTCACGCCAGTGTTGATCAGACTCTCGAGCACCGAGACTAGCATTGGCGACCATCGTAAATATACCAATACTGCCGGGCTGGTTTTCCTCTGTGAGCTGAAGCAGTGGCGTGTTCTTTATGGGGCGTTCACAGACCAGATAGCTTCCTGCATCAGCGTCACTGACAAACAAATCCAGTTCATCAGTCACTGCTAAAACCAGGGATGCGAATGGCAGGTGGTTTGTTTCGGCAGACGTTGCTGCCAGGTTGATACCACCAGTACGGACCGCGGTTTCGGCTGCTTTTTCTCGATCTGAGTAGGCGCCTGCGAGCATCAAGGAACTCATGTTACCTCCTGGTTGATAGCGTATTGATCTACCTACCAATATAGTCCAAGAGGTTCCCAGAACCTAGCGCTGAGCACCAGGAGCCGTAGCCCGCTGCTGACACCGACCGCGTCCGCAAGTTCGGTATACCTTCAGGCCTACCCGTGGGGGTAACCCGCCGCCGGGAGCTGCTTCTGGATACTGCTAGGCAAACATACGGCTGTATCAAATGACAACTTAGGGTAAATTAGGTCATTGGACCGAGCAAAAATGTAGTGGCAATGAGAAGCACATGAGTTTTCTATCGATTAGGACCCTTGCTATAGGGCTATTGTTAACCTCTGGCCTTCTCGCTGCCTGCACATCAACAGCCAAAGATGTTTTCAAAGGGGTAGACAGGATAGTGGCCGTCGGTGATCTGCATGGTGATTATGACCAGTATATTGAAGTCCTCACAACGAATGGCCTGGTAGATGAACAGTTGCGATGGCAGGGTGGCAAAACGCACTTTGTTCAATTAGGTGATGTCGTTGATCGAGGACCGGATTCTCTTCGAATCATCCGTCATTTGATGAAGCTGGAGAAAGAGGCAAGAAAGAAGGGTGGTCGCGTTCACGTCCTGATCGGAAATCACGAGGTGATGAATATTCAGAATGATCTGCGATACGTTCACCCAGGTGAGTATTCTGCGCTGATAGCGAAGAATTCTGATGCCGTGAGGGCGCGTTATATTGAAGCCGTGTATAAACACCGGATTTCCATTGACCCAGCGCTCGCCACGAATCCAGATCTGGTCATGGATGGTTTGAAGAAAGAGTTTCCGTTGGGGTATGTCGAGCACCGGACCTTATGGGAGCCTGGTCAGGAAATGGCGAAATGGGTGGCGTCACACAATACGGTTATTCGAATAAATGACTCGCTGTTTGTTCATGGGGGGATGAATCCTCATGGCGAATATCAAAAGCTGTCCAAAATCAACCGCCTGGTGAGAAAGCAAATCTCGGCTTCCTTCGCTGGTGCAGGTATATCAAATAGCCCGGACGGGCCTCTCTGGTATCGGGGGCTTGCAAAAAATGGTGCCGACGTCGAATTGGCGCCCTTACTTAAGATGTTGGAATTCTATGAAGTGAGTCGCATTTTTATCGCTCACACGCCTACGCAAGGCGCTATCCTTACCCGGCTTGATGGCAAGGTAATCATGATAGATGTTGGCATTTCTAAGCATTACGGAGGTAGTCTCGCCAACGTTGTGATCGAAGATGGTGTTCTGCAGGTGATGCATCGCGGCACCCTGGTCCCCTTCCCCGGAAATGACCTTCCCTTGCAGGAGTATCTGGAAATAGTATCCGAGCTTGAGCCGGCGGATAGCAGGCTCCGAAGATATGTTAATTTGCTGGATAATCAGGTTTCGCGGGAGAAAGAAATACCGCCCTCAGGTGGAGCAAACTAGTGTCGGAAGTTCTCGCCAAATTATGGGGTAGGCTGCCCTTTACCCGCGTCATCGCGCCGGTTAAACAGCACATTTCGACAAAAGACGAAGGGTCGTCGCTTATCGTTCGTGGAACCAGCGACCGGTTTTTCAACCGGGAACTCTCAGACCTACTATTTATCGAGAGGGTAATGGAAGAGTCCAGCAATCCCATGCACCCTCTTTTCGAACGTGTGCGTTTTCTTTCTATTTCCTCCAGTGTGCTTGATCAATTTTATGCGGTGCGGGTTGCTAAGCTCAGGCGGTCGGCGGCCCGGCGTGATGGATATGTGACTCCCGACGGCCTGACTGCAATTCAGCAGTTGATGGTCGTAACAGAAAAGGCTAACTACCTTATGCAGGTACAGCAGGAAAGCTGGCGTCACCTGCAATCTGAGCTGGCGGAACACAGAATCAGGTTTCCCCAGATAGAGGAATTGGATCAGGCGGATGTGGGGTGGCTTTCAAACTTTTTCAAGAGCCATTTTCTGCACGTATTAACGCCTTTTACGATAGATGAGGAGCATCCGTTCCCGTTTATTTCGAGCGGTGGCCTTTGCGCTATTCTCGAATTTGGGGAGGGCTTTGTCCTATTACCCTTACCCTCTAGTCTGTCCAGGTTCATTTCTGTTCCAGGCGAAGAGCATCGTTATGTTACTGCGGAGAGCCTCATTCAGTTTTTTTGGCAAGAGCTTGTTTCGGATGAAACGCTGCGGAGTTTCGGGTTTTTCCAGATACTTCGTGACAATGATCTTGCCAAGGAAGAGCGGAACGATGATCTTCGTTCGATTGTAGAATCAGGCTTGCGTATGCGGCGGAAAGCGAATGTCATTAAGCTTCGCGTCTCGGAGACGATGCCTGACCAGGCCATTCGTTTTGTTGCACGCCAGCTGGGATTACTGTCCAGTGAGGAAATTCTGTTCCTTGAAAACCAGAATGAACGAATGACAGCGTCTGAGTTTATTGTACCTACGGACCTCGTGGGCTTGTCTGATATTTCAGAAGTACTCGATGATTTAGATGGAAAAGTTAATGGGTACGTCTTTCCGCATTTCAAATCACGATACCCGGAACAATTGTTAGCGACCGGCAACGATTGTTTTGCCGCGATTTCCGCGGGAGACATTATCGTGCACTGGCCCTATGAATCCTTTGATTCTGTGGTTAAGTTCATTCAGCAGGCGGCGGAGGACCCGGATGTTGTCTCGATTAAGCAGACGCTGTACCGAACCAGTGACGAATCGCCGATCGTTGAAGCGCTAATCCTGGCTGCCAGGAAAGGTAAAACTGTATTGACGGTGATTGAGTTGGAAGCTCGTGACAACGAAGCTTCGAATATCGAGCTCGCAAAGCGCCTCGAAATGGCAGGAGCGCAGATTATCTATGGGATTGTCGGGCTTAAAATCCATTGCAAGGCGACGTTGGTTGTGCGGATGGAGGATGGTGAAGCGATAACCTATACGCATCTTGGTACGGGGAACTATCATCCAAGCAACGCGAAGACTTATACGGATGTGTCGTTCTTCACCCGTGATGAAGTCATCGGTCGTGATACCCATTTGTTATTCAACTACCTCTCCAGCGAAAGAATGGGGGAGCCTGAAAAACTGATCATGGCCCCGTATTTTTTGAGAGATAAACTTGGCGAGTTGATACGCGGAGAGATTGATCATGCGCGAGAGGGCAGGCCCGCGTACATCTGTATCAAGGTAAATTCACTGACAGATATTGGAATTATCGAACAACTTTATGAAGCCTCCGAAGCCGGAGTGGAGATTGACCTGGTTATCAGGCGGCACTGCGTGCTGCGTCCGGGAGTGCCCGGTATGTCTTCGCGTATTCGAGTAAAAAGTATCGTCGGCAGGTTTCTTGAGCATTCCAGAATCTATATGTTTGGTGGTGGACAGCCGGTTTCGGCCGAAACCTCTGTGATTTACTTCGGCTCTGCGGATTTAATGGAGCGCAATCTCGATGAGAGGGCAGAGTTGCTGGTGCCGGTCGAAAACTCTCGGGTGAAATCGATCATAGTTGACGGAATATTACACGCCAATATCAAAGACACCATTCAATCCTGGGTGCTGGACAGCGAGAATAATTATGAGAGAACTCCCACCGAAGATGGTTTTTGTTCCCAGTCTTTCTTTATGGAAGCGGACAATCCAGCGAGCCTTGGTGGCTTTGAGTTTGCTTCGAGCAGCACCCCGGTTTCGAATGAATCTTCGTCATAGTTCTGCGGCGGGATGGGTTACATTCCTGTTCCTTGTGCTGGGTTCGCCGGCCCTGGCTGATCCTCTATTTGAATCCTTAGTGCCGTTGGAGGTCAGTCTATCTGGTCCCTTCAACCAGATACGAAGAGAGCGTGATAAAGCGAAAGGTTACGAAGGAACGCTTGATACAGGAGAGGACAGTTTCGACATTGAATTACGTGTTCGAGGTAACAAGCGACTAGACTCTGATGTTTGTAGCCGCCCCCCTCTGCGGATTGAATTTGAGCCAAAAGCAATCAAAGAGACGCTTTATGCTCACCAAAAAAGCCTGAAACTGGTAGTGCAGTGCAAGGCTACGGCAGCCTATCGAGACTATCTTAGGGCTGAGTTCCTGGTCTACCGCATGTTCAACTTGCTAACGCCTTTGTCTTACAATGTGCGCTGGTTGAAGGTGAGTTACGTTGACGAGAAAGGCAAGGTTCGTCAGGAGCCCGCTTTTTTCATCGAGCGAAAGTCAAGACTCGCTAAACGCAATAATCTCAAGACGACAAAAGTTGGCAGGATCCATAGATCAGCGCTAGAGCCAGACAGTAGCGCACTGGTAGGGTTGTTTCAGTATATGGTCAGTAATGCAGATTACTCGGTTGTTGCCTCGGCTGATGATTCTTGTTGTCACAATGCTAAAATATTGACAGGTGAAGATTCTCGCTACCGACCGATTATTTATGACTTCGATTCCTCCGGGTTGGTCAATGCGAGTTATGCAACGCCCAATGCGGCAATCGGAATCAAAAGAATCACCCAGAGGTTGTACCGGGGTTACTGTGCCCACAACAGCCAGCTTAACGAAGCAAGACGTCAGGTCTTGAGTATGCGCGAGGCATTACTTGATGTTCTTAGAACGGACACTGTATTGCGGGAAAGGGCTATCAAACAGAGGGTGAAGTACTTTACGCAATCATTAGACATGATCGCGGACGACAAGGTATGGCAGGAAAAAGTATTGGATGCCTGCAGAGGCTAAAAGTTGGAAACGAATTCCAGATTCTTGTAGTGACTGAGCCCACCCGCACCGTCCTTTCGATCATCGACCAGATAGACGGATCCATTTTTCATGATCGCGATGCCTTCGGGTTGCTTGTGGACGGCTGAATCCAGCGGGAGTAATTGAAACGACAGGGTGTGGCGATTAACCCGTAGTACATTCGCGGGGGTGAGGAAGAAGTAGAAGTTGAGATCACTGCCAATGCCGGTAACTTTCTTTTTATTGCCTTTGAGCAGGTCATCGTTCAAAGAGAAGAACTCGCTTGCGACCGCGTCCTCTCCTGGCGCGTAGGAATACACAGTAACTCTGTCTTTACCGCTCTTTTTCTTCCCGTTACGTTTGTAAATATTTTTGCAGGGGATCAGCAATTTTCCATCGTCAAAATGAAGGCCTTCGACTTCACAGACTGCTGCAAGGCCGGTATCTAGGACGCTCCATTTCGGAAGCTGGTTTGCTGCCTTAAAAGAGACATCGGGGATCACGTAGAGTTTCCCTGTACTGGTAATCATATAGACGCTGTTACCGTCGACCGCAATGCCTTCGAAATCATCGAGCACAACGGGATTGCCAAGAGAAACCAGTTTTGTAATATGCATGCTCGGAAGAGCGATCGAATAGATGTGGCCTTTTTCGTCGTTGTGAGTCAGAAGCTGGTGTTCATTGACCACGGCCAGGCCGGAGGCTTCTCGAAGAAATCCGGGTAACGCCGCTGGTGCTTTCCCCGGGCCAGCGTGTTTTGCCTCGAGCTGGGTGACCAACGCTCCAATTAAAACAAGCATGCTGCCCAGAACGGCAAGCAACAAAAAAGGCCTGGGGTTCATGCCCTAGTTGGTGTCTCCAGGTGCAGGCGGCTCACGTTGGTGGTCGTCTTGGCCGCGATTCATCCATTCTTTCGTGAACCAGCGTTTGGCGGAAACTTCTTCACCATACCCAAGCTCCCAGAAGATCAGGATGAAGTAGTTGAAGAAGACGGTAATCACCATCGCTATCTCCAGCGCCTCGATTCCGGCGGAAAGTCCAACAGCGATTGCAATAAAGATGTAGCTGGCATCTAAAGTATCATCCAACGTCAATCTGAATCTGACCCCGGCAACGATTCCGGCAAGACTGAAGGCCAGTGCCAGGCTGTTTTGGACGATCATCACAATGCCGCCAACGACAACAGGCAATAGGAGTAGTGTCAGCAGGAATGCCTGGTCGCGACCTTTCCGGCGCCGTGCGCCCATGTAGATCCATGCCACTGGTTCCATGATGAGCACGACGCCTATCGTCGCCATCGCGAGCTTGATCGCTTTTGTCATGGGCTCCCACGATAGCGTGGTCAATTCACCTGTCAGGAATTCATTGGCCCCAGTAGGGGGAAGCTCGTTCCCGCCGAAAGGAAGATAAGCTATTAACGCTGGAAAAATCTTTACCAGGCCATACAAGAGCAGAGAAACAGCGAAATAGTAAGCTGTGATTTGTATCAAAGGCTTGGCGGATTTCATGCTGTGCGGCTGCTCGTTTGTCGAGTAATTACAGGGCAGTATAACGTAATACATTGGGTGATTGGGTGTCTCATCATTGCTGTATGAAGAGCCTCAAAAGGGTTGTCTGAACGGCGCCTGGTCCAGGCCAGCTACGCTTATTTGTGGTGCACATCATAAATGCGCATAGACGCTATTTCTTATGGCGCGGCGAAAAGGGAAGAAGTACTTTTCGGAGCTAGACATTGCTCGATTTTGAAACCATAGGGGAAAGCTGAATGAAATCATTCGAATTGTGCGTTATTTAAGCCATCTCGCTTTTAGTGGCTTTTAATGCCTCTCTGCAGGCCTCGACGGTAACGCCTAAGGAAGCGCGGTCGCTAACGAGAGAAGCTTACATACGGGTCTTCAACGACTATTTTCCTGGGAAAGGGAGCGGTTTTAGAGTTTGCGGGCGCGAAAGGAACGGCCTTTGATTTTGCCAGCGTTTAGGACAGCAAGAGCCTGTTTTGATGAGGTTCGCTTGATGGCGACATACGCGGTCCTGTCAAAGATGCTGATTTTCCCGACAGCGCTCCCCTCGATACCATTTGCCCCGGTCAGTGCCCCTAATAGGTCACCGGGTCTGATTTTTTGTTTTTTTCCTCCGTCTATTTGCAATGTTGCCATAGATGGTTGTGCTGGCCTGAAGCCAGGATCCAATGGGGCGATGACGATGCGTTCCAGAGCCTGTTCCAAAACGGCTTCCAGGAGCTCGATTTTGTAATTTTCACTTTCGTGAAACAACGAGCAGGCCAGGCCGGTGTTTCCTGCGCGCCCGGTACGACCTATCCTATGAGTGTGGACCTCGGGATCTCGTGACAAATGATAGTTCACGACAAGGTCAAGGGAATCAATATCCAGACCTCTGGCAGCGACATCGGTAGCCACCAGAATAGAAAGACTATTGTTCGAGAATTGTACAAGCCTGTTGTCGCGGTCTCTCTGCTCCAGGTCACCATGAATGGCGCGTGCACTAAAACCCAGGTTTCTGAGTTCAAGTGAGACGTCATCTGCTAATTGTTTTGTATTGCAGAACACGAGCGTGGAGTCGGGCTTGTATTTCTGCAGTAGGCTCACCAGGCCTTCTGTTCGCTTTGATTTATCGGTGATTTGGCACAGAAGCTGTTGGATGGTGTTTGCATCATGCTGATCGGGCGCTTCAAGTCGTTGTGGGTTGACCATGACTTTTGCTGCGAGCTTGTCAATGTTTTGGGGGTAGGTCGCGCTAAACAACATGTTCTGTCTTTTGGCGGGAAGATACCGAATGATCTGGGCGATTGACTCCCCGAAACCCATATCTAACATTCTGTCCGCTTCATCGAGAACGAAGGTGGTCAAATTTTCCAATGAGAGGTTTTGTTTCCTAAGGTGTTCTTCGGTTCTGCCCGGCGTTCCAACGACAATATGCGCGCCGTGTTCCAGAGAACCTTTCTGGGGCCCAAATGCGACGCCACCACACAATGTCAGTACTTTGATGTTGTGAATTTTTCGGCCCAGCGTTCTGATTTCTTTTGCGACCTGATCAGCGAGTTCTCGCGTTGGGCACAATATTAGGCACTGGACCCTGAACTTTCTTACATTGAGTTTGTTCAATATTCCCAGACCGAAGGCGGCGGTTTTGCCTGAACCCGTCTTCGCTTGCGCAATCACGTCCTTGCCATCAAGTATCTCAGGCAACGACAATGCCTGGATTGGGGTCATGGAGTGAAAGCCCAGGTCGTCCAGGTTAGATAGCAGTTCGGCGTGCAGCTCCACGTTTTTAAAGCCGGTTTTCCCGGAGTCCGGGTTGCTGGAATCCAAATTTTTCAATAGTTGGCCTCGAAGGCGTTGGTTATTGTTAGCGCACGAATCCAATGATTGCGACGAAATGTGCAATGGCGCCTGTTAAGACGAAAAAATGCCACATTCCATGTGCGTGTTTGAATCGATTTAGTTTATCAGCTATGTAGAAAATGATGCCTGAAGTATAGGCCAGGCCACCTAACACTACCCACGAAAAACCAACGGCACCCAAAGCGGTTTTTAGCGCCGCAAGGTCAAGCGAGCATGCCCACCCCATACCGAGATAAATGAAAAGCTGAATAATTTTTATCGTCCGGCCTTTTAGGAAAACTTCGGATAAAATGCCTATGACGGCGAGTGACCAAACAAACCCCAGAATTAGCCAGCCGTTCATAGTGCCCAGGCTAACGATCATAAAAGGTGTATAGCTGCCCGCGATCAGGATGTAGATGGCAACGTGGTCAAACAGCTTGAACAGTGCTTTAAGTCTTGGCGGATGAAAGCTGTGGTAGAGCGTCGACATGGTGAAAAGTAACACGAGCGTTACGCCATAGATGGTAAATGAAGCGAGTAATACAGAGTCACCGGATTGAACGGCAACTGCTAGCAAGGCACCAAGGCCTATCAACGCCAGAAGCGCCCCTAGAAGATGGCTGATGCTATTGAGTCGTTCGCCGTAGTAGATAATAGTGCTCGAATGCGGGTGGTGGTCAATCTTACCGGTTTATTCTGGAAACATCGTGATGATCGAGCCCTGAGCCATCTTGTCGCCGACATACTGGCATAATAGGTTTTTTTTGGATGATAGAGCAGCATGTGAATGACCCAGAAGTGGTTATGGAGCGTCGAAGTATTAGAGGCTACCTGCCTTCTTCATTGAATACACAACCCTGGTATTTTTGCGTTGCTTTTAGTTTACCTTTCGAATGTAGTGCGGTCTTTGGGCTGCGAAGAGTGATGCATGCTGGAAACTGAACTGTCGGCGCCGGTAAAAGCCTATCTGGAATCCCATGGATATCAGGTTAACTGCGAAGTCAAAGATTGCGACATCGTAGCGACGAAAGGTGATGATCTAATCATCGTTGAGCTCAAGACGAGTGTGAACCTTACACTTTTAGTGCAAGCCACCAAGCGGCAGTCTATTTCAGACAGTGTCTATGTCGCAGTACCCGCGCCGACAAAAAGAAACCGCCAGTGGCGGGGCACACTCACTGTACTGAAAAGGTTGGAGATTGGCCTGTTGCTGGTAGAGGAAGGTGCTATGGGAATGTTGGTTAGCAAGCAATTTGACCCTGTCCCTTACCAGCGAAAAAAGAACACCAGGAGTAGGCGAGCGTTGTTGACAGAAGTTGCCGATCGGAGTGGAGACTACAATGTGGGTGGCAGTACCAAAACCACTCTGATGACCGCCTACCGGGAAAATGCGATTCTTATTGCCTGCTGTCTTGCGAAGCTCGGGCCGTCAAGCCCCAAAATTTTGAGAAACCTTGGCACAGGGGAGAAGACCACCAGCATCTTGAGTGCGAATCACTACGGCTGGTTTCAGCGGGTTGAAAAGGGAGTCTACGAGTTAACTGACCAGGGTGATTTTGAGTCACGTTCATTCAAACAAATATACAAGCAGGCAAAGGCTCACCTCAAGGCTCGTCACTAATCTCGGATACTGCCATGCCTGTGAAAAGCAGATCGGGGTTCCCCATGATCTGGAGCTGAGACCCCTGGAAGGTGCCACTGTCATCATTGTGCCGCGTTGGTTACGCTTGATAATACGATGGCGCCAGTTGCTGCACTTGTCGTTGTCCATGTCACAGACTAAGATCTGGAACGCCGATATTTGACCGCCATCAGGTTGCGAGAGACAATTCGAACCCCATAAGAGGAAATAATCCATGAAACAATTAGTGATTTGGGTAGTAATGAGCATTTTTGCATCTTTAATTGTTAGTGAAGCAAGCTTTGCCAAAAAGAAACCTTCTATCGAGCAAGGCCCCAATGCGGAGGTCAGCTTTGATGGGTTGCACCTTGTTAACAATACACGAATGGATAAAGTCTGGATGAAGCCAGGCATTGATCTGAGCCAATTCGATAGTGTCATGTTCGAAGGTGCTGGAATACAATATCGGGCCGTGAAAGGTAGCAACCGTCATAGTCGTTCGGCAGATGTGTTCCCACTTAGCGAACGGCAGAAATCAGGACTTGAGAAAGCCGCTATAGAATCCTTCCAGAGCGAGTTCAACAAATTCGAGCATTTTACAGTCGCCAGTAACCCGGGCGCAGGAATTCTGAAAGTGAAGCTGGCATTGATTGATGTTGTCTCTCGTGTTCCTCCGAAAACAACGGGCAGGGATAGTTTTTACATCTCAGACCTGGGCCAGGCCGTTCTGGTGGTCGAACTTAGCGACTCGGTTAGTAATGAAATTCTCGCCAGGGCTATAGATGGACAACGTATCCAGCCAATGACCATGCAGGAAAGCAATCCAGTGACTAACATTAACGAGGTGAAACGTTCGGTACGAAGATGGGGATCGACCTTGAGGAAGGGCCTGGATGAGCTGCATGAAATTGGCAGTACTTCTGGCTCTTTGGAATAACCCAGCTTGAACACAAGACGATGCTGCCAGTTACCTGGGCTGTATCAATCAAGTGAAGGGAAGCGTGCCATGGAGACTGCAAATTGTTCAATGTATGATGGCGCGCACGGCGGTGTTTTCAGTTTCCGCGATTTGGTAGAGCATGATATGGCGCTCTATCGTTAGTAAAGTTTATAAAGTTGATAAGCTTTTTAGAGTTAATTAAGAAGGACAATCATGCGATTACTACTGATTTGTTGTGTTTTATTGCTATCTTCCTGTGCGACTAAATCGTTAACAGAACTGGTGCAAGCACATCCTGATTATGATGTTAGTCAGCTCAAGACGTTCGTATGGGCTGACCCACCGGTCCAGGTTATAGGTTTGCTAAGTGGCTCGGGGGAAAGCGATCTTACCCGGCGTTCTCAGGATATCGGTCAAGAGATACTCACGAATAGAGGTTACGTCGATGCAGGTCCGCACAAACCCGACATGATTGCATCATTGATGATCGGCGCCATTAACCAGTCGTCGATTTCTCAGCATAGGGTCGATGCCAGACAGGGTTATTACGATCGGACGGTGAGTTGGACGCAGGAAAATGAATACCTGAGAGGTGGTGTAGCGATTATTCTCACGAACCCAGACAACGGTGTAATTATGTGGCAGGGAAGTGCCATAGACACTCTGAAAGCCAATCAGAAAAGCGACGGACAGAAAATTGGTAAGTTCGGTAAGCTGGTTGAGCAGATGCTACCCGTATCGCAATAATAGATACGTATGAAAGGGATCACATCGTCACCACTGAGATAGACGGGCTGTCTGATTCCTTTCAAATCATGTTCCGTTTCGCAATCAGGATTGGCGATCAGGAAAAGCCTCGATGGCTCCCATGAGTTGTGCCATTGTGTTGGTGCTGTTCCGGGTCCAACTAGGTAGCTCGAACCCGGTTCAGACTAGCCTGCCTAGCGCTGATTGTTGATATTCACGAGGGTGGGAACGCGGCGAACATATCACCAAGAATTGCGCGTAGGGTCTCGCTCGGATTCTCTCGAACCTTTTTTGTAATCTTCCGGTCAGCCCTTGCGTGCCAAACCGGCTTTCTGGTGGCACCATCGTAAAGGTC
>Ga0208971_1000138_pt1 | contig 53119 bp, 54 predicted proteins | sample AOAMet1_18_M0_10_2_FD_188229 | JGI IMG/M metagenome (GOLD analysis project Ga0208971, IMG submission 188229) | Ammonia-oxidizing marine microbial communities from Monterey Bay, California, USA - CAN11_18_M0_10 (SPAdes) | ecosystem: Environmental > Aquatic > Marine > Intertidal zone | place...
TGCGGTGTTATTGCTGATGGGGGTAGCGGGTGTTCTGTTTGGCCGTGGACCCATGTATTTCTCGGCCCTTGCCGTGGCGGCGGCCTATTTTATTAATCAGCATCTGGTTAGTCGCGGACGTGATCGGGAAGCCTGTTTTAAGGCCTTCCTGAGTAATCATCGGGTCGGTATGGTGATTTTTATCGGTCTAGCCGCGGACTATATGATCAATCCTTGAGCCAGTACCCATAGCCTTTAATCTCAGCCGATTTTTTGCCAAAGCCCTCAATCTCAGCTAATTTTTTGCCAAAGCCCTCAATCTCAGCTGATTTTTTGCCAAATCAGCAGCCGGTTATTGGCCGGCATGGCGTGGTCATCAAGCAGGATTAGATTGGCTTCTAAGGCCAGTTGGTTGATTGCAGAAAACTCCCTAATCCCGCGATGAGCAACCTGCTCACGCAATCGCAGATCAAACAATCGGTTGCTCTCGGAGGTAAACTCCCCAGCGTATTTCATCGGCCCATAGAGACAAAAAAGGCCATTGGCCTGCAGGCTCGATGCCACTCGCCTAAACATCGACTGAACTTCATGCCAAGCCATAATATGAGCGGTATTGGCGCTATAAATGGCATCAAAGTCGCTGTCGGGCCAGTCGTCCTGGCTGACATTGAGGCAGATGGGTGGGCGCAGATTGGCAGAGGGATAGTCATGGATCCACTGCAAAATTGCCCGATGGTTTTCAACCAGATCGCTGGTTTGCCAGATCAGGTGGGGCAACTTATTGGCAAACCACACCGCGTGTTGACCGGTGCCAGAACCAATTTCCAGCAGATGAGTTTTATCTTGTAGCAGGGGCGCCAGCAGGCTAAAGATCGGCGCCTTGTTGTTCTCGCAGGCTTGGGAGAACGCTTTATCCTGATAAATAACGACTGCTCCTGCTGGCTTTGCTGTGATTTAGTGGGGGGCAATGCTCGGCGTATTAGCCGCGCAAGAACACCGGCGCATCCGCTTCACTCAGGGCCGCATTGTACTGATAGCCATCGCTATCAAACTGATTGAGCTGCTCGACCTCAGTAATCCGGTTTTGGATAATATAGCGACTCATCAAGCCCCGGGCTTTTTTCGCATAAAAGCTGATAATTTTGTACTTATCGTCTTTCTTGTCCATAAACACTGGTGTCACTATACGTGCTGCGATAGCTTTTTTGTGCACCGATTTAAAGTACTCATTAGAGGCCAGATTCACCAGCACCGAGGACTCCACTCGATTTAACTCGTCAGTGATAACATCCCCCCAAAACTGATAGAGATCCTTGCCCCGGGCATTGGCAAACTTGGTGCCCATCTCGAGGCGATAGGCCTGCATCAGGTCGAGAGGGCGCAGCACACCGTAGAGGCCGGAGAGGATTCGCAGGTGATCCTGAGCCCAGTGCAGATCCTCGACGCTGAGATTGTCAGCATCTAGGCCCTGATAGACATCACCCTTAAACGCCAGCACTGCTGCCTTGGCATTCTCCTTATTAAACGGTGTTTGCCACTCCTGAAAGCGTTCATAATTGAGCGCGCCAAGCTTATCGCTAAGGCTCATTAAGCTAGACACATCCTGGGGTGCCAGTGCCTTTAAGCCCTTCGAAAGCTCCTCGGCATGATCTAACAATGCCGGTTGCGATAGCAGAGGTGCTTCAATAGAGCTTGAATAGTCGAGTTTTTTTGCCGGAGAAATAACAACTAACATAAGTAAACTGCGCCGTTTAGTAGAAATTAGCTAGAATTATAAATGCTATTATATCAACTTGCGTGAAGCGCGCGAGGCTCTATTTTTTAGCGCTATTTTTGATTTATCGACAGGGAAAAAAATGCGATATCGACGGAGGCAAAGAATGCGAAATGGATTTGTGGCACTTGCAGTGTCCCTGATAATAGCGGGCTGTTCAGTCAATCCGGTGACAGGTAAAAGTCAGCTATCCTTTATCTCGCCGCAACAGGAAGTTGCCATAGGCGAGAAAAACTATGCCCCTTCGCGGCAATCTCAGGGTGGTGACTACTATCTTGACCCGGCGCTGCAAACCTATATCCGCGGCGTTGGCAAGAAACTCGCCGCGGTCAGTGATCGCCCAGACCTACCTTACGAATTTATTGTACTCAACAATCGAGTACCCAATGCCTGGGCACTGCCCGGGGGCAAAATCGCGATTAATGTTGGCCTGTTAGTGCTGCTCGAAGACGAGGCGCAGCTCGCCGCCGTGCTTGGCCATGAGATTGTCCACGCCGCTGCCCGTCACGGCGCAACCCAGATGACTACGGGAACACTGGCCAATATTGGCGTGGCTGCTGTGGGTGTCGCTGTGCAGGGTCAGCCTGGCGAGCAACTCTATGGCATGGCCTCGCAGTTGGGCAGCGCGGCCTGGATGGCAAAGTACGGCCGCGATGATGAGCTGGAATCCGACTATTACGGCATGGGTTATATGGCCAAAGCCGGTTATGAAGTGCAGGGGGCAGTGGAATTGCAGGAGACCTTTGTGGAGCTCAGTAAGTCCCGGGAAGCCGATTTTTTTAGTGGCCTATTTGCCAGCCATCCACCCTCAGCTCAGCGGGTCGCCGCCAATAAATTGCGCGTCGGGGACTTTGCTCCCGGGGAGCGTTATCGCCAGCGCTATCAACAGGCTATCGCCCAGCTGACTGCAGATGCCCCAGCCTATGCTGCGGAAAAGCTGGCTACTCAGGCTCTGGCTGACGAAGAGCCGGCCCTGGCCATTAAGCATTTGGACAAGGCAGTTGCCCTGCAGTCGGCAGAGGCACAGTTCTGGCTATTGCGGGGTCAGGCTTGGACCATGCTTGAGAAGCCCGGTAATGCAGAGAAATCTTACACCACGGCAATTGCCAAAAATGATGGGCTGTTTAGTCCCTACTTGGCGCGGGGTATTGTGCGTTACAAGCAGGGTAAGAAAAGCGCTGCCGAGATCGACCTCAGGCGCAGCTATACTTTATTACCTACCGCCGCCGCCAGTTACTATCTGGGGGAGTTAGCGCTGGATAGCAAACAGTATCAGCAGGCTCAGAGCTATTTCCAGCAGGCAGCTCAGGATCGCGGAGAGTTAGGCAATCAGAGTCGCGCCAAAATCCAACAGGTCAACTTGCAGTTGCAGCCGCATACTTTTTTAGCCTTTAGTCAGGCGGTCAGCAGTAAAGGGGCGCTGTTGGTGACTGTGGTGAATACCAGCTCCCGGGCCATGCGCAGCATTGTGCTAAAGATTGAAGGCCCCCTAGGTCAAAATGGCCAGAGCCAAACTAGAACCATCAATCTGAGTAAAGACCTACAGTCGGGGCAACAGCTGACGATCAATACTGGACTCAACTACTTTTTGCCCGACCAACAGGTGGCGCGCTTTCGCATCGCAGCCCAGAGCGCAAAGCTGATAGAATAGGGCTCTTAAAAATGCCGAGAGGAGCGTTTTATCATGCAGGAGAAAAAGCAAAAGCCGCCCTGTGCTGTGTGCAAATTAATCCGCATCTATCTGTTAGTTGCAGTGCCGATCATTCTAATTATGTGGATCAGGCCGGAAGTCAGCCGACTCAAAGGCTATGACCTAACCAATATATTTTCCACGCTAATTGGCGTGATGCTGGTCTGCACCATTCTGTGGAAGGCCTATCATGAATTTTGGAAACCTAAGATCGATGCCGCCAGAAAAAACAAAGATTGATTGCTGGGGCTGTCGTCATTTCCAGATAACCCATCAGCCGAAAACTCCTTACGGCTGCCAAGCTATGGGTTTTAAATCGAAGATATTGCCGTGCCTCGCAGTGGCTCAGATCGATGGCACCAAGTGCCTGAGTTTTCAGCCAAAACCGCCGCTGAAGTAACCTTGCTTACTCGTCTCGCACCAGCATAAAGGGCTGGGCGATTTTCCGTGCCTGACGGCAAGATAGACGGCCGCTATAGGTGTTTACTGCACAGCGAAACACATCCTGATGCAAGCTTTTGCTTGAGGTCCAATGGTTTGCCACATCGATCTCGGGAAACACATTGTGATTGATCGCAGGGGCCACGCAGGACTCTTCGGTGACCGACTGCATTTCTCTATCCGTGGGTACACGCCAGGTAATTCCGGACTTCTCCGAGAATTCCTCGGCATAGGCCATAGCATCGTCCCACTCGAGATAGAGTATTTCCCCTTTGCAGCGGAAATTTGAATAGCGCTGACCAGCAGAGCAGCGATACCAGATAATATCGTTCTCAGTATCTTTGGCGAAGCCTTCGTTATTTACCTCAAAGCGACCTTTGTCACCCCGAGCAATACTATCGGCGCAGCTTTCGACACTACGATAATCACCGCAGCTGTTCAGCATCAGTAACAGGGTCGCGCCGGATAACAGTGACAAAACTCTGCGGCCGGGCAATTTACTTAATCTCGAAATCACGGTGTAGCCTCCTGATAACCGAATGGACATAGCCCTTTGATGTTAACTCTCAGTGCTGAGTGTCGCGCCCTATCGAACTATTCCAAATATGTATTTACACTACTATATAAGCATAGCTTACTATATCTCTCAGCGTTTAATTTGCTGTAAGCCGCCTATTGTTAATAATCGGCAGTTGGGGGCAAAACTCTAGTTAAGCCGATCTAATAAAAGCCTGTGCCTGTGCTTGATACCCGAAACTGGCGTTTCGGTGATGAATCACAGTGGGCAATGTAAATGCGCTATTAACAATCCTCAATATTTTTACAGAGCTGCCGATATATAGAGACAGGCACTCAGAAAGTGTATTTTGCCGACCGCAGCAAAGGGATTAGATCTAGCCGCGCAGGCTGATCGAAAAATGTAAGCAACAATATTATCGCCGTTTTACCTCTGGGTCAGATGGCAGAAATTTTTGAAATGTGTAAGGAATATTCATGGATCTCGCAACGATTATTGGCCTGCTAGGCGCCTTCGGTTTGATTTTTATGGCGATCGACGACATGGCCGCATTTATCGATACCCCATCGCTGCTAATCGTGGTCGGTGGTTCGATCATGGTTGTTATGTTCCGCTCTTCCCTTGGAGAGTTTCTGGGTGCAGTGGGCGTGATGGGCAAAACTTTCAAAAATAAGCTCGATGAACCAGCTACATTGATTGAGCAAATTGTAGAGCTTGCCACGATCGCGCGAAAAGACGGCATGATCGCCCTAGAAGGCCAGGAGATCGCCAATCCATTTCTCTCCAAAGCGGTATCCATGTTAGTCGATGGCACCGATGCCACGATTATCAAAAGCTCACTGGATAGAGAGTTGGCCAGCACCAAGATGCGACATGCTCGGGGGGCGAAAATATTCTCTGCCTGGGGTGAAATTGCCCCGGCAATGGGGATGATCGGAACCTTGATTGGGCTGGTACAGATGCTCGGCAATATGGGCGATCCCAAGTCCATTGGTCCAGCCATGGCAGTTGCTCTACTGACCACCATGTACGGTGCTATCTTGGCCAACGTGATCTGTCTGCCTATCGCCATGAAATTAGAGAATCAGGCGGACTTAGAAGCGGCTAATAATGAACTGATTATCGAAGGCATACTGTTTATTCAGGATGGCGGTAACCCCCGTGTACTGAGTGACTTCCTCGGCTCCTTCCTCGATCCGAAAGCTCGCTCCAAACTTGCTGCTGCGTAACTGAGACCATGGCAGAAGACCAAGAACTAGAACAGGACGCAGCGGGGGGCGAAGTACAGGAGCCAGCCCCGGCGCCGGCTGACGAATGTCCACCCTGTAAGGGCGGGGCGCCGGCCTGGATGGCGACCTTTGCCGATATGGCCACCCTGTTGATGGCGTTCTTTGTTTTGCTGCTCTCCTTTGCCGAAGTCAATGTACCCAAATACAAGCAGATCGCCGGCTCTCTCAGGTCGGCTTTTGGTGTTGCTCGTATCGTCCCCAAAATTGCTATTCCCACCGCCACTAGTTTGGTGAAACAGGAGTACACACCAGCACTGGCCGAACCCACTGTGATAGACCAAAAACGTCAGCGCTCGGAAGATATTACCCAAGAGTTTATTGTTAAAAAAACCGAGGAAAAAACCGCTGATTTTAAAACCCAGCAAGAGTTCCGCAGTGTCCAAGAGGCCCTTGCCGAGCAGATTGAGCAGGGTCAGGTGTCTGTCAGCATCGAAGATAATAAGGTTGTGGTTGAGCTGCGCTCCGACAGCAGCAGTGGCGGTCAGGACAAAAACGATTCCGGCGAAGGCGCCGGCGGCCCAGTGAGTCAGGTGACCATTGAAGTGGCATCGAAAGTGGTTGATCTGCAGTCGAGTATCTCCACCGAAATTGAAGTGCGCAAACAGTCTATGGCCTCTGGTGACCAGAGTGGCGGCGCTCAGTCAGACAGCGACAGCAGCCAATCATCCGGCGGCAGCGCAGACCAGCGGCGGCAGGATGTTGACGATCAATTTCAGCAGATCCGCATGTCCCTAGCCGCGGATATTCAAAGTGGACTCGCCGAAGTAGAGCGCGAGGGTGACCGGATTATTGTGCGCCTTGCCAGTCAGGGCTCCTTTGTTTCAGGCAGTGCCAATCTGCAGCCGGGTTTTGCCGGTCTGTTGACCCGTGTTGGCAATTCCCTGTCAGCAACCCGAGGCAAAGTGCGAGTCGAAGGCCACACCGACAATATTCCGGTGGCCTTTAGTGAGCGATTTAATTCCAACTGGGATCTCTCCGCGGCACGTTCAGCCTCAGTGGCTGACTTTTTTGCTCAGAACTCTGAGCTTGATCAGGGCTCTATCACCGTCGCTGGATTTGCCGATACCAGACCTATTGAAACAAATAATACCGCTGCGGGCCGCGCTCGCAATCGCCGTATTGAGGTGATCGTCGATGGCTCTTAAACAACCGAGATATCTCATTGTCGCTTTTTTAATGGTATTCCCTGCAATGTCGGGAGGCTGTTGATATGGCCGAAGAACTAGAAGACATCAAGCCAACTGAGGGCGCTGCTGAAGAGACTGTAGTCGAAGAGGCTGTAGGTGAAGAGGGCGTATCTGAGCCAGGCGCGGGCGAGGAAGCAATAGATTTACCGCCGCCACCGCCAGAGGAACCCGCGGAAGAAGCGGATTGCCCCCCCTGTAAAAGTGGCGCGCCGGCATGGATGGCAACCTTTGCCGATATGGCCACATTGCTGATGGCATTCTTTGTTTTGATTCTCTCCTTTGCCCATATGAATGTGCCCAAGTTCAAAGAAGTCAGTGGCTCCATGAACGACAAGTTTGGTGTGCAGAAAATTGTCCCCACAGTGGAACAGCCCACCGCCGACAATATTATTGCCAAGCAGTACATCACCGCCAAGGTCGATCCGACTCTGTTAGATGTGATTCAGGAACAGACCACCTCTGAGCCTCAGCCGGAAGAGCCAGTACTAAAAGACCAGTTGAAAAAGAATGACTTTGATACCAATGCCGATGTTGAACTGTTGCAAAAAACCTTGGCTAAAGAGATCGCCGAGGGCAAAGTTAAAATCACCATTAAAGACAAGAAGTTGGTTGTGGAGGTGGTAACAGAGGCGAAGAGCGGCAGGCAGGGCGAAGCCAATAAGAGCAAGTCTGGCGCCAAACTGATGCAGACTGACCTAGAGATTTATGCCAAGGTCGCCAACGCTCAGGCCGAGGTCAAGTCACAGATTGAAGTAGTGGAAGCCTCCCCCGAGACGCTCTCCGGAGATCTAAGTGGTCGTGGCAATGAAGCGGGTGAAAAGGCCATTGCCGATCAATATACCAAGATTCGCGCGCGGCTCTCCAATGAGATTGCTCAGGGCTTAGCTGAAGTGGAGCGTGATGGAGACAAGGTCATTGTGCGACTCACCGAGCGCGGTTCTTTCCGCAGTGGTTATGCCGACTTACAGCCGAGCTTCAAACCCCTGCTCGACAAGGTCGGTCAGTCGATTACAGATGGCCCGGGCCTGATTACCATCGAGGGCCATACCGACAATATACCTATGGCCTTTAGCGAGCGCTTTAAGTCCAACTGGGATCTCTCTGCAGCCCGCTCAGCCGCCGTAGCGGATTATCTCCTCGATCGCTCGACCATTAGAGAGGGTCGTGTCACGGTGACAGGATTGGCCGACACCAAACCACTGGTGCCCAATGACTCCCCAGCGGGGCGCTCAAAAAACCGTCGCATCGAAGTGATTATTGACGGCAGCTAGCCACCGCGTTTTTCTTCAATCAGTGCAAAGATTGCCTTGGCATGCTCCTCGGTAATCTTAAATCTCTCGCGCAACTCCTCAATATGGCACTGCTCATCATCAGTGACAATGCCATCACTCAGGGCCGAGGCGATCTCAGCTTCAAAAATAGCTTCCCGGCGTGCCATCTGATTGGAAAATGCCGAGGCCACAATACCAGTGAGCAGGGCCACAGTGCAGACACCTAAGAGAGCGGTAAGGGCGCCAATGCTCTGTCCCAAGGGGGTGATGGGATAGACATCACCATAGCCCACAGTGGTCAGGGTAATCAGCGCCCACCACATAGTCTGGGGAATCGAGGCAAACTTTTCCGGCTGCGCATCGTACTCGGCGAGATACATCAGCGAGCTGGATAAAAACAGCGCAATACCCATCAGGTAGAGTGCGGCAAAAAATGAGCGGCGCTCTTGATAGATAGCAGAAAACAAATCTTCAAGGGCAGAGGAGTAGTGGGAAATCTTTAGCAAGCGCACCAGACGCAAGACTCGCAACCAGCGCAAATCGACACCGCCCATGAGCAGCGGCAAGATACTGGGTAGAATTGCCAACAGATCAATAATACCGGTAAAGCTAAAGATATAATTAAACCGCCGGCCACTTGCGGTGGCCGCTTTGTTGTCTTGATCCGCGGCCACAGACCAAATACGCAAGCTGTATTCAATCAGGAAAATGCTTACCGAAACCGCTTCAAAGATAATCAGTGGTGTTCGATAGAGGCTATTAAAACTCTCAACCGACTCGAGGCAAACGGCAATTAAATTAAGTACGATTAGTATCGACAGAAACATATCGCAGCTGCGACTGGCGCGATCACCACCATTGCTCTTGTTGAGGATCGCCATAACCCTCTGCTGACTCAGCATCATTTTTTTGGTGCTCCCCTGTGGCTATTTTTTTATCCTGCGCGCAGTTATGCCATGTAGAGAAGATAGCTGTCAAGAGCATGGACGCTGCTATACAAGCAGCATTCACATGCGAGGGGAGGTTATATGGGGACTGTGTGACAGGCCGCAACCAATACTGAGGCTGTGGCTGTTCTGGGGAATACGATTAAAAAGTGCGGCTAAAATTCGATAATTAAAGCCGCGCTTTCTATGACGCCATAGCGATAGGCTGTTCTTTTAACAGGCCTGGCAAAAGTTTCCATGCACTGCGAATTTCGTTGATCAAGCCTTTTACTTCATTGAGAGCGTTGATGTCATTGTGGAGGTTGGCGAACAGTACACGGCGAATCATATATTCATAGAGTTCACTGAGATTGCGCGCCAGATCCGAACCCTTTTTAAAGTCTAAAGAATCTTGCAGGCCATAGAGAATGCTAGTGGCGCGATTTAATGCGCGGCATTTTTCCTGAATATTCTTACGCTGTATTTCGCCTTCGGCAACCGCCAGAGTATCAATCAGACCATCGAATAACATTTGAATAAGCTGAACGCCATCTGCGTAGGGAACCGCAGAACCGACATGTACGTTGTGGTATGCGTTTAGCGCTTTGTTTTTCAATGCCATGCTAGATATCTCCGATTAACTAATTCCTGTTGCTTAATAATAGAATCGGGATCTATTCGGATTTCTTTAGGGCTAAATGGCGTTTTATTTATTTAGTTTTAGCTTTGCTCTTCATTCAGCTCTCTATTCAGTTCTCTATTAAGTTCTTATTTAAACTCTTTACTGAAAGTAATGGTTTAGGGGCAGTCGCTATAGCCACTCTCGACACAGTCTCTAGCCGCCATCTCCGCTGCGACAATCTGTTGGTCATCCAACTTCAGTTTGGCGATATCTGCGATATCCGATGTCGCCGCCTGACCGTTTAGCCGCGCCACCTCACTCCATGCCAGAGCTTCAAATGGCTTCGACTTTTCAGCCGCGCCAGCCTGTAGCATAAAGGCATACATAAACTGGGCATTGCCGTAGGCCTTTAAAGCACCTTTTTTAAACCAGTGTTTGGCCAGTTGATAATTCAGCTCGACGCCTTTGCCCTCGTGATAGGCGAGGCCCAGCATATACTCAGAATCCACCAGCTCTTGCAGTGCTGCACGCTTAAACCACTTGGCTGCAGTACGCTGATTCTCCGCCACGCCGTAGCCGTGGTAATAGAGCATCCCCATGTTGTGTTGCGCCTCCGCGAGACCCTGATCGGCGGCCTGCCTATACCAGTTCATGGCCTCAGTGTAATTTTGTGAAACACCAAAACCCTGCTCATAGAGATGGCCTACATTATTCTGTGCTTCGGCTGCCCCCTCATTGGCGAGTTTAAGCCAGGCACGCATCGCCGTAGCATAGTGGGCGCGATCCAGAGCACTGAGTCCCGCCTCAAAGGGGCCGGCGTGAGCCGAACCACCAATCAGAGCGATGCATAAAAGGACAAGTTGTAACTGTTTCATAGGGTTTCTATCTCTATGTCTCTAACACTAAAAAGGGTTTACTAGGCTCGTTCAAGACCCCGGGCCTGACTCTGTACATCGATAACCGCTTGGAATAGCTCGCCTTCCGCCAAACTGCCGCAGAGCTCTCCGCTCGCCGTATCGACCACCGGCAGGCTCTCGCCGACAAACTGGCTGACCTTGACCATCGCCTCCGCCAGACTGTCATCTGTAAAGAGAGTCAGTGGTCGCGTATCGATAAAATCATTAATACTATTATCGGCAGCTTCGATAACTTCATAAATAGAAACTTTGCCATAAAACTGACCGTCACTTTTAATAATGTAAGCTTCGGTGTGACCGCGCTTGCGCATTTCCTTGCGCAACACAGACCCTGTGACCGAAGGCTCAGCGCGCACATAATTCTCACTGGCAAAGGGGCCCACTGTCTTTTGATTTAGGGCAATGGCCTCGCGGCCTTTTAGCAGATCTACACCGCGATCGAGCAGCTGCCGGTCAAAAAATGAATTGCCAAACAGGCGGTTGGTCAGCAGATTGCAGACCATCACCGCAATCATTGCCGCCACCGCATATTCATAGGACTGCGTCAGCTCTAGAATAATTAATACTGCTGATACCGGCGCCCCGATCACAGCAGAGCTTACGGCCGCCATACCGGCGACACTGATAATGCTGGCGATATCGGCAAAGCCAAACAGTATCAACAGCTCACCGGCCACTGCGCCCGCGGCGACACCGATAAATAGCGAGGGGGAGAAAACTCCGCCAAACAAGCCAAAGCCAATGCATAGCGCAGTCATTAATAGCTTCGCCACCAGCACCGTTAGCAGCAGTGACAGAGCAAATTCACCGGCGATCATTTCATTGATACTGGAAATGCCAAGACCGAGAATCTGTGGAATCCAGACCCCCACCAAGCCACAAATGGTCGCGGCAATAAATGGCAACAGCATTGGCGAAGTATTCATTCTGGCAGCTGTTTGGGCTGAGTAGCGCAGCGCCGCCATAAAACAGATTGCCACCAATGCAAAGGCCGGTGCCAGCATCACCAATACCGGTACCACTTCCGCCAGAGGTGGCAACACTGAACTAATTTCAAAGGTGGTGGTGTGGGGAAACCATTGATTTCCCAGCGCGCTTGCGGATACCGAGGCCACGGTAATGGGCGCAATCGCCCTGACAGAGAAGTGTCTAAGGATTGCCTCATGGGCAAAAACTACTCCGGCAATCGGCGCGTTAAAGCCGGCGGAAATCGCCGCTGCCACACCACAGCCAAGGTAGATTTCATGGGAGAGTCGACTGGAGATAAAGCGTTTAACCCAGATACCCATGGTCGCGCCAAAATGTACAATCGGCCCATACTGACCCACTGATCCGCCGCCGCTAGCTGAGGCAAAAGCGGCTAGAGTCGAGGCCAGTCCGGTTTTGATATCCAGCGGTTCATTGACCTGATGGGCGGCATACATAGAGTCTGCAGGGCCAGCCCAGCGGGCAATGCCAAGACCTGTTTTCAACACCACCACCACAGCGGCGGCAGCCCATAGAAAAATCACACTGGAAAAAGAGATACTGTCGCTGCCAATCGTCACCGACAGCAGTTCGCTGGCTTCCCGCTGTTGGCCAAACCACTGCACACCGATAACGAATAGATTTGATACCAGAGCCAGCACGGCACCAATCAGCCCGCCGATCAAAATAATGATCACCACTTCTATTAAAGCGTCGCGTATTTTCTGCATTCCAATACCACTCCCCCTAAAGACCCAGCTGGTTATTCTGAAACACAGCTTAGCCAGTACTAAGGGTTCGGTCAAAGATTCACGAGCGCTGACAACCTTGACGACCCTTTATAGACCGCGACAATGCTTGGCCGATCTATTTTAAGGCTTTCTACAAAGCATATTCCGCTGCTAGTTGGCTGAGCCGTGAAGATTGGTATACTGTAACGCGCGGCCTATTTATAGTGTCGGCCAGTGACAACGAAATAAACATTTTCAGCCCCTTAGCTGCAATCACATGAGACGCAATTTTTGACCAGTTCGCAAAATATTATCGGCCAGAGCATAGCCATCGAAGAACTGCGCACGCTTATCGAAATGGTTGGGCCGAGTGAGTCCACAGTGCTGATTCTCGGCGATAGTGGTACCGGCAAAGAACTGGTTGCCCGCGCCTTGCACGAATCCTCCAGTCGCTCCGGCGGCCCGTTTATTCCGGTTAACTGTGGTGCTATTCCTCGGGACCTATTGGAAAGTGAATTATTTGGTCACCGCAAGGGCGCGTTCACCGGCGCCATTTCCGATCGCAAAGGGCGTTTTGAACTGGCCAATAAAGGCACCTTATTTCTAGATGAAATCGGCGATATGCCCATCGACCTGCAGGTCAAATTACTTCGTGTGTTGCAAGAGCGGCAGATTGATCCGGTTGGTTCGCTGCTGTCGACGCCGATCGATGTGCGTGTCTTGGCGGCAACTCATAAAGATATTGTCGGCCTGATGGAGAAGTCGCTATTCCGCGAAGATCTCTACTATCGCTTGAATGTTATGCCCATCGAAATTGAAGCCCTCAGTCAGCGCGTGGATGATGTCCCGGTGCTGTTTGAGTATTTTGCAAAGCAGCATGCGGTTGAAGGCAAGCCGCCGATCCGACTGCATCCTACTTCTATGCAGTTATTTTTGGATTACAGCTGGCCCGGTAATGTCCGAGAGTTAGCCAACCTTGTCGATCGCTACTCATCCCTGTATCCGGGTCAGGAAGTAGATCTGTGCAAAGTCATACCGAGCATGGTGCCCCCGGGCATTCGCGCTCTGGCCAGTTGGTCGGCAAAGGGTGCTGAACGCCCTTTGGCCAGCGGGTTGTCGGCGACCAATAAGCCGGTTAATAAAACCGCCAGTGGTTCTGGTGCTAACAGCTCTCCAGTCAACAGCTCTCCAACCAACAGCTCTCTAACTAGCAGCACTGAACCCGAGCCGGATAGCAGCGATATTCTCAACGCCATCAATAGCGCCTCAGAGGCCGATAGCTTAGCGATGATTAATGATGCCCAGCTGAGCCATGATGTTGAGCAGACCATTTTACTCTCCCAGGGGGGTGGATTTTTCCCCGAGGAGGGATTGCAGCTAAAGCAGCATCTGTTGGATATTGAGTGTAATCTGATTCGCCACGCCCTGAGCAATGCCGAAGGCAATGTCTCGAAAACCGCACGCATGCTCAATCTTCAGCGCACCACGCTGATTGAAAAAATCAATAAACACGGCCTTGCGGACAGCGCGTAACCGGTCTTTTTCCCGAGGCGCATATAGCGTGCCTATTGTTCCCATTGCCCTCAGCGGGCAGGATTGTGGCAATACCTTGCCGAAGCTACCCCTAACTCAAACTTAAGTGGTGTCAAATTGCCGACTGGTTGCCAGTGGCAATAAGCTGACGGTTTCTTGCCACTCTTTAGCTAAGTCATTGTATTTAAAGAACAACCTTGTTTGGCACGCAAATTGCTATCTCTTTAACACGCAGTACATACAGACACATAAACGCGTTTATTGGGGAAAGGTAAGCAACCGTGACTAATCACAAAATGATTGATGTTCTTTGGTTCGATTCGAATCGACCGCTATCACCGCCGGAGGTGATGTGGTTTGCCGAGCAGGGTTTGGCAATAACTCAGGTCGATGGCTCAGAGCTAGAAGATACAACCCTGTGCAGTGCCCAAATGATTGTTGTTACCCTTAACCAGTCAACCCAGATGCTAAAACAGGTGCAGGCGCGCCTGGCCGCGGTCAGCAGTGCCGCGCCAATTGTTGCCCGGGTTGAGCGCAGCAACTTTGAGCTTGGCATCCGCGCCATGCGCGAAGGTGCCTTGAGTGTTATTTCAACCGGCCCCTTTGACGCTGCAGAGTGGTCCGAAGTCCTAGATCTGGCTCAGTGTCAGCCAGCGAAAACCAATTCCCAGCAAGCCTTTGTGTTTGCCGATCCGGTGAGCCGCAATCTGCTTGCCCTTGCTGAACGCGTTGCCCAAGTTGATGTGACCGTGTTGGTCACCGGCCCAACCGGTGCCGGCAAAGAAGTACTGGCACGGATTCTCCACGATGCCTCAGCCCGACATCAGGGACCCTTTGTCGCCTTTAACTGCGCGGCAATGCCAGAAAATTTGATTGAAGATATGCTGTTCGGTCACGAGAAAGGCTCCTTTACCGGTGCTTCAAAGGTACAGCCGGGCTTATTTGAGCAGGCTCAGGGCGGCACTATTTTCCTCGATGAAATCGGCGAAATGTCGTTTCATCTGCAGGCCAAACTGCTGCGCATTTTGCAGGAGCGCTCGGTGGTTCGACTCGGTGGACAAAAGGCCATCGACTTGAATATTCGCGTTATCGCCGCCACCAACCGCGATCTTAAAGCCGCCATTGCACAGCAGACCTTTAGAGAAGACCTCTACTTCCGTCTAACTGCCTTTAAACTTGCCATTCCCTCTTTGAGTGAGCGGCCAAAAGATATTCTTCCTCTCGCTGATCAGTTCTTAAGCCAGCAGAGCGGTGATAGTCACGCACTGCGCCTTACCCGCGCCGCCCAGCTCAGCTTAGAGAGCTATCGCTGGCCCGGAAATGTGCGCGAACTGCAGAATGTTTTGGTTCGCGGCATGGTCTTGGCCAACGGCGCGCCCATCGATGTGCAGCATCTTCTGTTTGACGATATTCAACTGGCCGACAGCCTTGACCGTCGCCCCAGTAACGAGCTGCGCTTTGCTCAATCTGCTGCCCCCATGTCCGCCTCAGTCGCAGACAGTCACAGCCAGTGGGCAGCGCCCCAAGCCGCTGCTGAGGGTTTAAATGAAACGGTAAAGCACAGCGAGTGGCAAGCGATTATGGGTGCACTAAATGGCTCAAAAAGTCGCGAGCACGCCGCCGAGCAGTTAGGCATCAGCCCAAGAACACTGCGCCACAAATTACAGAGACTGCGCGAGCAGGGTATTAATGTTACCCGTGCTTACGCACGTTAAAGGAGTCAGTCATGGTTAGTCCCGTAAATGCCGGCAATGTTGAATCGCTATTGAGTCAGATTCGACAGTACCAGGCTCAGGCCGCTCAGGGCGTTAATCTCTCCGCTACAGAGCGAGTTGATGCCCAGTCCGCCACAAGTGGTGGTTTTGCCGATGCCGTTAAAGGTGCACTGAATGAAGTGAATAGTGCCCAGATGACGTCGAAAGCCTCACGGGCAGCCTATGAGCGAGGAGAGGATATGCCTCTCACCGATGTCGTTATGAATATGCAGAAGTCATCTCTGGCCTTTGAAGCAACGTTGCAGATACGCAACAAAGTGCTTAAAGCCTATGAAGACATCATGAACATGCCCGTCTAAAGAACGCATAAAGAGATATAAGAAATGGCAACCACAGCAGCAACAACTCAAAATATGGCTCCCGCAGTCGCCGGCGCACCTGGTGCAATGGCTCAGACCGATCAGCCATCTGCGCAGCCCCCAGCCAATCAGCCCGCGGCCAACACTAGCGTCAGCTTGCCGAATGTCAGCGAGGTTTTAGCTCAGCCCGCGGTGCGCAAAGCGATGCCAGCGATTATTGCCTTTTTGAGTGTGGCGGTTTTCCTTATCGCTTACTCCTGGATGCAGGATCCGATCTATCGCGCGGTGTACCCCGGACTCTCCGAGGCAGATCGACAGATGGCCTTCGAAGCACTCTCCGGCGCTGACTTTAACGCCCGCATCGACAGCGCCACTGGCGACTTAAAAGTCCCCGACTCACGCTATCACGAAGCCCGTATTTTCCTTGCCTCCCGGGGCCTGCCCCAAGAGGGCACCACTGGTGGTATCAGCGGCTTAACAGATGAAGCCTCGATGACCTCCAGCCAGTTTATGGAGCAGGTGCGCTATGTCTCGGCTATGGAGCAAGAACTGGCACGCAGTGTTACCCAGATCAATACCATTCGCTCCGCGCGAGTTCATTTAGCCTCGCCCAAGCAGAGTGTTTTTGTGCGCAACAGAACACCGGCAAAAGCCTCAGTTGTGGTTTCCCCCTATCCCGGCAGACAGGTTTCCCGCTCTCAGGTCGAAGCCATAACCCACATGGTGTCCTCCAGCATTCCCTATCTAGCTGCCGAAGATGTTGTGGTGGTGGATCAGCGCGGCAAGTTGCTTACCGATGCCAATAATTTTGCCTCGATGCAGCTTAACTCTGCTCAAATGGAACATAAGCAGCGACTCGAAGAAACCTATCGCAACCGTATTGACGCACTCTTGATGCCTGTTGTGGGCATGGGTAATGTGCGCGCCGAAGTGGATATTCAGATTGATTACACCGAAGAAGAATCCACCTATGAAGAATATGACGGCAATAACAATGGCCCCAAAGCGCGCTCTGAAGTGCTCTCCTTAGATCAGGATGGAACTCAGCTCGCCGAGGGCGTACCCGGCGCCACCACCAATACAGTGCCGGCCCAGCCAAGCACCATCGTCAATGGTCAGCTCGACTCCAAGGGCAGTGGTTCCGGTATGCGCACCTCCAGCAGCACTACCACCCGAAATTATGAAATGGATCGCACTGTACGCCACGTTAAACGTCAGGGCGGCAGTGTCGAACGTATCTCTGTAGCGGTAGTGATCAATGAGCCTATGGCCCAGTCGAGTCTCGACGCCAATGGTGACGCCAGCGGTACAGCCGGAGCGGCGGAGAAATTCTCTGAGCTTGAACTGGAGCGCTTTACCGATCTGGTCAAAGGCGTGGTTGGTTACAACGGCGATCGCGGTGACATAGTCACTATTGTCTCCGCTAAGTTTGAAAAACCAGTGCCCTTTGAATCAGAAGTCGACTGGTATGAGAATGCTCAGACTATCAGTGCGATTAAGAGCCTCGGCGCGGCCACGGTATTCCTGTTCATACTGTTTGGCATCATCCGCCCAGTGATTAAAGCCTACCTGCCGGCAGATATTGAAAGCCTTGCGGAAGACACGGAAACCAGCAATAAAGACGGTGAACTCAACGACCAAGAGCTGCGCCTGATTGAAATGGGCGACGGTGAGTCGCTGGAAGATATTAAAGCTAAACTGAAGCCGAAAAAATCAACTATCTCCGCGGAGATGTTGGATACGGCGAATACCTACGACGACAAAGTGGCGCTAGTGCGACTGCTGGTTGCTGAAGATTCCGGCCGAGTCGCCAACGTACTTAAGAAAATGATTCGTCCCGAATAAGTCGGCGAGGAGAGATAAAATGGCAGAACCCCAAACAAAAGACGCACCAGTTGCAGCACCGGTACCCATTTCCGAAGCCCTGCAAGAAGAGTTGAGTCGCTTAACCAGCACCGACCGATCCGCAGTGATCATGCTGCTACTCGGTGAGCAGCAGGCCGCGGACATTATTCGCTACCTAAGCCCGCGAGAAGTTCAGGCTCTAGGTTCAGCGATGGTTGGCGTTGCCGACCTCAGTCAGGAAGCGGTGAATATTGTGCTCGACGACTTTGTTGTCACTATTAAACAGCAGACTAGCCTCGGCCTCGGCACTGGCGACTATGTTGAAAAAGTTCTTAATCGCGCCCTTGGCGAAGATAAAGCCGCCACGGTACTGGGCCGCATTATGCCCGGCTCATCGAGCAAAGGACTGGAGATTTTGCGCTGGATGGATGCCCGTTCAATCGGCGATATGATCCGCGAAGAACATCCTCAGGTTGTGGCAATTATTCTCTCAGTGCTGGAATACGATGTAGCAGCGGATGTATTGAACTTTTTGCCGCCGGAAAACCGCGCAGAAATTATGCAACGTGTCGCCAGTCTTGAGACCGTGCAGCCATCGGCAATGGATGAACTGGAGGGCATTATGAAGCAGCAGTTTAGCAGCAGCTCCTCGGCCAAATCCTCTAGCTTTGGCGGCGTTTCAACCGCTGCGAAAATTATGAACTTCACCAAGGTCAATTTGGAAACCGCCATTATGAGCGGCGTCTCTAACCTCGATGAAGAGCTGGCACTGAAAATTCAGGACAGCATGTTTACCTTTGACAACCTTGCTGGCGTCGATAACCGCGCGATTCAGGTATTGATGCGCAGTGTCGAATCTGATCTCTTGATGACCGCACTCAAGGGTGCCGATGAAGAGGTTCGCGATAAATTCCTCGGCAATATGTCACAGCGTGCCAAGGTTATGTTCCTTGATGATATGGAAGCCAAAGGGCCCATCAGAATCACTGATGTTGAGGACGCACAGAAGAACATTATGCGTCTCGCTAGAGTGTTGTCGGATAAAGGCGAGTTGGTTCTTGCTGGACGAGGGGATGACTTTGTCTAGCTCTGAATCCGAACCTGCAGCTGAATCTGCAACTAAATCAAAGCCTAAGGCTGACTCATCAGTGAGCTGGCGGCTCAACGAACTGATTAGTGCGGGCCGCAAAGCCAAAGCTTTTGCCTCGGCGCAGTGGTCACAGTCAGAAAACGTTGAGAGCGAACCAGAATTTAAACTGTGGACGCCCACAGTACTGCCAGGGGACACCGATCCTGAGGTTCTGGATGCAAGCGAGGATGAAGACGCAGCCATTGCCGAACAGGCAGAGGTTGCGGAAGAGGATGCCGCAGCAGTGGCTGAAGAAATTGAACCGCCGCCGCCATCCTTTGACCAGCTAGCACTGGATCAGGCACGCAGTGAAAGCTTCGACCAGGGCTATCAGCAAGCCATGATCGAAGCCGAGGGCAAGTGGGCCAGCGCCAGAGATGAGTTTATGGCCTTCACGGAAACTCTGCGCAGCGCTCAAACTGCGGACAGCGATTTTTATCAGCCTTTAAAAAAGCTTGCCCTGCATTTGGCAGAGCAGTTAGTTCGGGGGGAATTGACCCAGTCCACCGCGGTAATCGAGCGGCTGCTTGAAGAGGCCATCAAAGATATTGAGCAGCAGGGTGAGGGGCCTATAGTGGTGGTTCTCAATGCCGCTGATCACGCACAGTTCACTGCTCACCTAAGCAGTGACACAGATCATCTTAGCCTGCGTATCGATCCTAATTTAAGCCGTGGCAGTGTCAGAATCACTATGGATGACAGCGCTGTTGAAGATCTTATTGAAACGCGGCTATCCGCCCTCAGTGAAAAATTGCTCGGCCTGCCAGAGCACCAGTCGGCGCCGAAATCCACAGCCAAACAGCCTCAGACCGTGGCCCCAAGTGACGCCGATGAAGCGCTGGATGGAACCATTATTGAGGATTTGGCTGCAGATCTAGTGGCAGAATCTGGAGCAGCGCCCCTGGCTGATTCTACCGACAAGCCCAGCACAGAAAGCAATCCAGACATTGACGATGAGAACCCCGATGCGTGATTTTGCCAGCGCCATCGACAGTCAGCTCGCCGCGTTAAAAGTTCCGCAGCCGATTCTCAGTGGCAAGCTTATCCGAGTGGTGGGTCTGACCCTTGAAGCCAAGGGTATTATCGCTCCCCTAGGCGCACATTGCCGAGTCGAAAATGTCGATATGGGCACCGTAGTGGATGCGGAAGTTGTCGGTTTTAATGACGACACCCTTTATTTAATGCCCTTTTCAGAGCCAGTTGGCATAGGTCCGGGAGCCCGTGTTTGGGTAGTCTCCCACCACGCCAAGGCGTCTCTGGGCGAAGCCATGTTGGGGCGCGTTGTCGACGGTCTCGGTGAGCCTCTCGATGGTGGCGGTCCAATCGCTTACAGCGATCAACTGGGTCTTGAAGGTCTGGCGATAAATCCGATGGAAAGAGGCCCGATCAATAAAATTCTCGACACCGGCATCAAAGCCATCAATACCTGCCTGACTCTAGGGCAGGGTCAGCGCATTGGACTGGTGGCCGGCTCCGGCGTCGGCAAAAGTGTTCTGTTAGGCATGTTGACCCGCAATACCGAAGCGGATGTTGTGGTAATTGGTCTGATCGGTGAGCGTGGTCGCGAAGTGCAGGAATTTATTCAGCACACCCTCGGCGAAGAGGGGCTGGCCAAGTCCGTAGTGGTAGCCGCACCGGCCAATATCTCTCCGGTACTGCGCCTCAAGGCTACCTACCTAACCCATCTGATTGCCGAATACTTCCGCGATCGCGGAAAAAATGTCTTGATGCTCTGCGACAGCCTCACCCGAGTTGCCCATGCCCAGCGTGAAATAGGCCTCGCCATTGGCGAACCACCAACCGCAAAAGGCTATCCGCCCTCGGTGTTTGCCATGTTGCCGCGCCTAATTGAGCGCACGGGTGTCGGTCGCAAAGGTCACGGCTCGATTACCGCCATGTACACGGTGCTCGCCGAAGGTGATGACCGCAGCGACCCGATTGTCGATATCGCCAGAGCCTCCCTCGATGGTCAGGTACTATTATCTCGTGCCCTAGCCGATGCCGCCCATTATCCGGCGATCGATCTGGCGGGTTCGATCTCCAGAGTGATGCCCAACCTAGTCGATAGCAATGTGCTGAAAGCGGCCAACCGCTTCCGCCGACTCTGGACCCTCTATCAACAGAATGAAGACCTGATTCAGGTGGGTGCCTACGAAGCGGGCACCAATCCCGATCTCGATGAAGCCATTCGCCTGCGTCCCGGCATGGAAGCAATTCTGCGACAGGGCAGCGAAGAATCCATACCCCTACATCAGAGTCAGGCCATTGTTATGCAACTAACCGCTCAGGGGAACTCATGAAAACAGTCTGGTCAGCACTACTTGCCAAAGCCGAGCGCGGAGTTTCCGATGCGCGACTAAAGCTCGCGGAGATCAACCGTCGCCGGGAAAACGCCCTGTTACAGGAAGAGAAAGTCGCTGCACTACTGCTGGACTACAACCAGCAGCTGCACGCAGTTCAAAAGCGCGACCACGGCGCCACCGAAGTGAATAACTATCGGCATTTTATTGTTCAGCTACAGGAGCTGAAAACCCGCGCCAAAGTTGAACAGCAGCGCATTGATATCGAATTCCAATTGGCCCGTCAGATATTGATTAACGCCGAGCGCGAGCGTATGAAAGTCGATCATCTTGCCACCCGCGCCGAAGAGAAACAGCAGCGCGAAGCACGGTCCCTGGAAACCCGCAATATCGATGCCCAGGCTATTCAGCAGCACAACTTCCGCGCCCGTATCTCTTAGCCCAGAGTTTGCAATCGAGAGTTCGTAATCAAGAGCTCGTAATCAAGAGCTCGTAATCAAGAGCCCAGAGCCGGGCTGTTTGCCCCAAGGATAAAGTCCCAGCAGGGGTAAACCTCAAAGCATAAAAATTATTGGCATGTCTCTTGCAAATATCCTCTGTAACTAGGATATGGACAGGATAAATTTCTAATATGCTCGACTCCAAAAACATTCTGCTAGATATAGCGAAGCCGTCAACACCAAGGCCCGCGGCGTCTGCAGAGCAGGTAGAAGATAATGCCGCAGACAGCCCCGAGCCTTTTTTAGCGCTGATGAGCGATGCAGTGGCAAAGCTAAAAGCGGCCAAAAGTGGCAATACAGTGCCGCTTGCTGAGCCCTCAAAAGTGCCTGCCGGAGAAGCCGGCCCTGAAACCCTAATGTCCAGCCGCACACTCAAGGGCGGCACCGCACTAATTGTCGGCGGCGCCGAGCCAACAGACGAGGGCCTTATCGCCTTTGCCCAAGCTCAGGGCATGGATCCTATGGCCCTTGGGTTGCAGGTGGGGAAAACCAACTCGCTTATGCAGGGTAGCGGTGCTGCCCATATTCCAGCCCCCACAGGGCCAGGATCCTCACCTAACCCAGAACACCAGAAACTCGCCAAAACCCAGCCGAAACTCGCCCTGCAAACCGGCAAATTTATCAGCGATCAACAGCGCATGCAGGCTGAACAGATTTCTGCAGCAGCCAGTGGCAAAGCCCTTGGAGTCGAGCAACTGTCAGTGGAGCAGGGCAAACTTTCTGGGGCACAATCTGGGGGTGATAAAAATAGTCTTGGTGGAAGTAGCTTGGCTGGAAATAGCCTCGATAAAAATGGTCTAGGAAAGAATAGCCTAGGAAAGAATAGCCTTGATATAAAGCCTAATTCGATCCTTGCAGGTGCTAAACTGGCCCTTGAGTCGGAAATGCCCAAGACCCAGTCTCAAGTGGCCAAGCTGATCATCGAGCCAAAGATAGCTCAGGTGTTCAAACAGCAGGTTCGCGAGAGTCTCAATGTGCCGCCAACCAAGCTCGATGCGATTAATCTCGATCAAAGCAGGGTACTGGCATTGAGCAGCTCCGGGGTAACTTCAGTAGCCGCGCCCCTCGCTGCAGCACCAATTGTTGTGGAAGGCCAGACCGCAGGTCCTGCGACTCTGAACCCGGCGACCACAGCCAATATCACTGGCGAGCTGTCGGCTGACAGTGGAGCTGACGAGCTGAAACAGGATCTGCTACGCCGCCAAGATGATTTTATGCAGCTCTCGCGACAGTTGACCGATGCTCTCGGCAAGCGCCTTACCGCCCAGATACAGCGAGGCTCCTGGCATGTTGAAATGGAGCTACACCCTAGGAGTTTAGGGCGTGTAGAAGTGCAATTAGAAATGAAAAATGGCGAGCTTGAAGCGCGTTTTATCACCGCCAACGCCACCACAAGGGATCTAATTAACGAAGGTATGCCAAGGTTGCGCGAGGCATTTCAAGAACATGGCACGGAAACTGCTTATAAGAACTTAGGCGAGGCAAATCAGGGAGCACCTGACGGAAAGTCGACAGCTTCTGATAGAGCCGCCGAAGCATTGAACGAGCGATCATCCTCAGAAATTGAGACTGACAGCCCGAAAGCAAACCAGAGCATTACCGCTAATGGTTTGAATGTACTTGTGTAGATCCCCTCACAGCAGTGAGTGGAAAAGAATTGATGAGGATTAGCAATGAGTGAAGAGCAACTAGAAGATCAAGAGAAAGCCAAAAGCCCTCTTATAAAAATTATCGTCATAGTGGTCGGTATTATCCTTCTGCTTGGCATAACCATTGGTGCAACACTTTTCGCCAGTGGCTTTTTTGATGCCGACAACAGTGTTGATGCAGAGCAGGCTATTGCCGAGCTAGAAGCGGAAGCTGCCGCCCAGGCCGCCGCTGCTGAAGCCGCTGCTGCTGGTCCCGATAAAGTAAAACAGGACTCGCCAGAATTGACCCGCTTTGAGCAATCCTACTTCCAGTTGCCCAAGCCCCTAGTGGCCAATGTTGCCAATTCACGAAAAGTGATGCAGGCCACTGTTGCGATCATGACCCACTACGATGACCGTGTGGTAAACAATGTCGAAAAGCACGATTTCCCTCTGCGTTTCGCCATGCTTGCGGCTATGCGGAAAGTTACCGAGGCGGATATTGCTGACGCTGAATTTCAGACTAATCTCGCCGCCAGTTTAAAAATTGAAATGAATGCCGTGCTTGAATCACTAGAAGATTTTGGCGGCATTGAAGCGGTTTACTTTACTGAGTTTGTTGTTCAGTAACTGACTATAAAACGCTGACCTAATAGACGGTGAGGGCCACAATGGCTGACAGTGAAAATTTATTATCCGCGGAAGAGCTCGATGCATTAACTGCTGGACTTCAAGACGGTTCCATAGAATCCGACACAGGACTCAACAGTGACATCAACGCTCTGCGCCACGACCTGACCAACGAGGACTCCTCGCTGGGTGTCAATATTGGTGCCATTGATATGATCAATGAGCGCTTTATTAGGCAGTTCCGTCTCGGCCTGCTCGAAGTGCTGCGCACTACGCCGAAGGTCAATATGGCCGATGTTCAGATTATGAAATTTGGTGAATATGTCAGGGATTTATCAGCGCCTTTATCGGTTAACACCATTCGCTTAAATCCGTTGCGCGGATATTCTATGGCGGTTATTGAACCCTCTATTGTGTTTGCCGCACTAGATAATTTCTTTGGTGGCTTTGGCCGCGGCTTTGACAAGTTACCCCCGGGTCGTCTTTTTACCCCCACTGAAACCAGTATTATTAAAATTATGCTGGACGTTTTATTTGGTTCTTTAAAAGAAGCTTGGGCGCCAGTTGTACCGATTACCTGTGAACATATCAGCTCTGAAATTAATCCACAGTTTGCGCAGATTGCCGATGAAAATGATCTGGTTGTTGTCAGTCGTTTTGTCGCTGAGCTGGGCCGTGGTGTCTCCGGCAATATTGATTTAGTCTATCCCTACAACGCCCTTAAGCCGATCCGAGATCTGTTGCGTAGCCGCGTCCAGACTGGCGATGGCGACGATGTGTCGGATAAAGAGTGGAGTGCGGATCTGAGATCTGCGGCTGTCGATGCTGAACTTGAAATTACCGTTGAGCTGGCAAAGATAGAAACTACCCTAAGAAAATTCGAGGCAATGTCAGAAGGCGATATTGTCTATTTTACCAAAGGTGAAAATGCCCGGCTCTACGTTAACTCGGTGCCAATATTCGATGCTGAGATTGGTGCTAACGGATCGCAGATGGCTGCGCGGTTGGTAAAGCCACTGTCACCGACAAAGTAAGAAATAAAATAAATTTTAAAATTTTTGTTAAGCGAAAGAGAGAAGTAACATGGCTGAAACTAATACAGACCTTTTATCTGACGACCCACAATCGGCAGCTTCAGGCGGACTCGAAAATAAAATTAATGCAGATGTTCTGCAAAATATCCCAGTGACTATTTCTGTTGAAGTTGGTCGCACATCGCTTAAAATTCGCGATCTGATGCGCCTCACTCAAGGCAGTGTTGTAGAGCTCGACCGCCTCGCCGGTGAGCCTCTCGATCTCTTGGTGAACAACACATTAGTTGCACAGGGTGAAGTGGTATTGGTCAACGAACGCTACGGCGTGCGCCTGACTAGCGTGGTGCCGACCGCTGATCGCGTTAAGAATCTTTAGGGCAAATATTCCGTGAACGAAATTGGGTTGAGTGAATGGTTGTCGATGATGGGCTCACTGGCGGTTGTGCTAGTGCTGCTTGGAGCAACTCTGTTTGGGCTAAAAAAAATGGGCCTCAGCACAGCTAAAAATTCAACCAAAAAAATGCAGGTTAAAGAGGTTCACAATCTCGGTCCGCGGCAAAAATTAATCGTTGTCAGTATTAACAACGAAGAAGTTTTATTGGGCGTTACGCCCCAGGCGATCAATAGACTGGGCACCTGGCCCGATCAACAAAGCGTCGCCGAAGAAATCCAAACCCCAGACTCTGAGCAAACTACTGACCAGTCTGCAGACTCTAGCCCGGGAAAGTTTCAGCAGCTGATCAAACAATTCAGCGAACGCAACAGCCCGCCTAGTTCTGAAGGGAAAGAAAATTAATATGTCGGCCAAGAAAACCATTTTCAGGAAATTTATAATTGCAGCAATTTCACTGGTTGGGATTTCAATGGCTCTGCCGGCAGCGGCTCAGGTTGGCTTGCCCGTGGTCAATATGGTCGATGACGGATCCGGCGGCACCAAGTACAGCTTAACGCTGCAGTTACTGGCGCTGATGTCGGTACTGACACTGTTGCCATCGCTGCTGTTGATGATGACCTCTTTTGTGCGCATTATTATTGTTTTCTCGCTTTTGCGTCAGGCTCTGGGCACCGCTCAGACACCGCCCAATCAGGTATTGGTAGGACTGGCTCTATTTCTATCGCTATTTATTATGTCTCCGGTTTTAAGCTCGGTCTATGACGACGCAATAACCCCTTATTTTGAAGAGCAGATCAGCTTTGAAGCGGCGCTGGACGCTGCCGAAGCACCGATCAGAGTCTTTATGCTCAACCAAACTCGCGAATCCGATATCGCCATGTTTCTAGAGATTGCCGACAATACCGATGTCACTGAACCCGCCGATGTTCCTTTTTTGACACTGGTTCCAGCCTTTATCACCTCGGAACTGAAAAGTGCGTTTTCCATTGGTTTTCTGATCTATATCCCCTTTGTTGTTATCGATCTGGTGGTTGCCAGTGTGCTGATGTCGATGGGTATGATGATGCTGTCGCCGATGATGATATCCATGCCGTTTAAATTAATGCTGTTTGTCTTAGTGGATGGTTGGACCCTTATTATGGGTTCACTCACCGCGAGCTTTGCTGTTAGTTAGGAGAGTCCAATGGATGCTGCACAGGTAATTGATTTAGGTCGCGAAGCACTCTGGGTTGCTGTTATGGTCGCCTCGCCGCTACTGGGTGTCGCCCTAGCGGTAGGTCTTATTGTCGGTATCTTTCAGGCCGCCACCTCGATTCAGGAAATGACCCTGAGCTTTATTCCCAAGCTCGGTATTATGGTCGCTGCACTGCTGATTTTTGGCAGCTGGCAGATCGGTGTAATGGTCGACTTTTTTCGCCGCATCTATGAGCGTATCCCCGCGCTGTTTACCTGATGGACTTGCTGGTCTCTGAGATAGTTCAACGTTTTTACACGCTGCTCTGGCCAATGATCAGAGTCTCCGCTTTTTTGCTTGCCTCGCCATTTTTCTCCCTCCGTGCCGTCAGTGTTCGGGTCCGTGTTCTGCTCGCTGCGCTGTTGACGTTAATGGTCTATCCGCTAGTGGACTGGCCGATTATTGATCCTTTTTCAGCGCCAGGTCTGCGGGAAGTTTTTAATCAGGTATTGATTGGCGCCGTGATGGGCATGCTGCTGCAAATTGTCAATGCCGCACTGGTGGTTGGCGGTCAGGCGGTGTCTAGTGCGATGGGATTGGGCATGGCCAATATGGTTGATCCCAACATGGGAAATGTTCCGGTAATCTCGCAATTTTTTATCGTTTGTTCCACATTAATTTTTATGGGAATGGGCGGCCATGTACTGGTTATCAGTCTTGTATTAGAGAGTTTTAAAACGTTGCCCATCGGGCAGATGCTCGCCCCCGACATGTTGATGGCGGTATTGTTGCAGTGGAGTGCAATGATGTTTCTCGGCGCTCTGTTACTGTCGCTGCCGATAATGGTCAGTCTGCTATTTGTGAATATTGGTGTCGGTGTGATTACTCGGGCAGCACCGGCGCTGAATATTTTTGCAGTTGGATTTCCGGCAATGATTTTTGTTGGCATGGTGCTCTTGGCGACCTCAATGACAAGCATTGGCTATCGCATACAGTGGCTCTGGCAACAGTCCTTTGACGTTGTCGGCCAGGCCCTGGGGATTACCTGATGGCAGAAAAAGACAGCAGCGAAGAGCGGGAAGAAGAACCCACCGCAAAGCGCCTCCAAAAGGCCCGTGACGACGGCCAGGTAGCGCGCTCTCAGGAACTCTCTGTGGCCGCCATGATGATTGGTGTGGCATTCTTTCTATATCTGTTTGGCGGTTATTTTATCGCCGCTCTATCCCGAGTCTTTGCCTCCGGATTTACCTTTGATCGCAAAGCCGTATTTGATGATTCCCTGTTAGTGCCGGCCTTTGGCATTCAGGCATTCGACAGTTTTATGATCGTGGTGCCGATTTTTGTCTTGGCGGTGATTATTGCATTTGCCGCCGCCGGGGCTATGGGCGGCTATATTTTTTCGCTTAAATCAATCGCCCCAAAACCCAGCAAACTCAATCCCCTGTCAGGTCTCAAACGCATGTTTGGCATGAAGGCCGTGGTGGATCTGAGCAAGGCACTGAGCAAGTTCGTACTAATCGCTCTGGTGCTATATCTGGTGGTCAGCGATAACTTTTCGAGTCTGATCAAGTTGGGTTTTATGGATATAGAACCTGCTATGCAAGAAGCTGGGCGGATCATTGGTTTTGGCACTGTGCTGGTGACCCTGACTCTGATTGTGGCCGCCGCCATCGATATTCCCTATCAGCTGTATACCTTTAATAAACAGATGAAAATGACCAAGCAGGAAATCAAGGATGAAATGAAAGACACCGAGGGACGTCCCGAGGTCAAGGCGCAAATTCGCCGCAAGCAGCGGGAAATTGCCAGTGGCATGATGATGTCAGCGATCGCCGATGCCGATGTAATTATTGTTAACCCGGAACATTTCGCCGTTGCCCTAAGTTATGACCCCTCTAAGGATGGCGCGCCGGTAATGGTCGCCAAGGGCGCAGACCTTCTAGCTCAGGCGATTCGTGAAAAGGCCAAAGAAGAGGGCGTGCCGATCTTCTCCTCTCCAGTGTTAGCGCGATCAATATTCTTTACCACCGAGATCAATCAGACCGTGCCAGAATCTCTGTACTATGCGGTGGCTCAGGTGATAGCCTACATCTTCAATTTAAATAGCTTCGAGCGCGGCGCTCAGACCGCGGTAAAACCGAATCCGGATGTGCCGGAAGATATGCGCTTTGACGCCAGAGGCAGACCCAGTGGCTGAGCGCGTTAAAAGGATTTTATCGGCTATGTCTAGGCGCTTAAAGCTAGGCTGCTTAAACGAGGTTTTTTAGATCAAAAAAAACAGTAGTGAAAAAAATTAAAACAGAAGAACTTTATGACAGAAAATAAACAAGAACCGACTTTTGAATTGCACGACTGGTTTGATGGCGGCGATATTTTTTTCCGCAGCAAAGATAAAAAACGTCTTGCTCAAGCGGTAGTGGAGATTGTTGAAAACGATCTTAGCGTCGCCCTTATTGGTTCCAATGAAGTCATTCTCGATCACTACTGTCGCATGCTGGTGGCGCGTATGCGCGGTGTGGATGGTTATTCACTGGAAGTATTTTTACCTCTCACCACCGAGAGCCTGTTAACGCGTTTTAATGACATGCTCACTGAAATCACTATGGAGCAGGCGGTGCGACCGCCCTCGCCGGAACAGCCTGTGCGGCTGTTAGTGGTTAATGATGCACGCATGGTCAATGAAGAACAGTGGGCGCTTTTGGTCCGGCTGCTAGCAGATTTCCCCGGGGTTAATGCACGCCTGGTATTAGTGATCAATAAGTCCGGCTGGCCCGCACATGAAAAACTATTAAATATTCTCGGCAAAAAAATGCATCGCTGGATGATAGAAGTGCCAGCGGTTGAAGAGGCGCGAGAATTGCTCGATGCCGCAGTCGAGCGCGGCTATCAGACGGAGACCGAGGCACTACTTATCGATGCTGGCTTGGGCACCATTGTCGACAGGGGCCAGAGCAATGGCCTGGTGGAGGAGTTAGATCCCGATCTGCCGGAGATGCCTGAGCTGGATGTGGATGTATTGCTCGGCAGTGACGACATTGATGAACCCGATACCGATAGTAAGTCTGAAGGCGATCAGCAATCGCAGCGAAAGGGCATTCGACTGTGGCCGGCAATTATGTTGCTCAGCATCAGCCTTGCGGTGTCGCTACTGGTGGTCTCTTGGCTCTATCCGGATGCTCTCCGAGCTGATGGGCAAGCTGCTCAGGGCAGCGCCGACAGTGAAACGGCCAGTTACACCACTGAATCAATTGCTATACCCAGTGAAGAGCAGCTCGAGGCGAAACGCTTAAAAGTGCAAGCTGAGGTTGATGCCGCTAGTGCCACTCCTGCAAAGACAGAGTCGCTAAATGCAGCGCCTGTTAGTGCAGAGGCTATTAATCGAGAGGAGGTTAATCAAGATGCTGTCAATGAAGAGCCTGTCAATGACGAGCCTGCTAATGACGAGCCTACTGCTGACGAGCTCAATAGCCAGCAAACTGAGACTCAAAAACCGGTTGCGGAACTGCCTAGTGCCGCCACTCCCGCGCCCTCAGAACCCGCAGTGGTCAGCCCGCTGGAGCGTGCCTTAAAAAGTATCGCCGAGGCGCCGCGAAGTGCCTATTTTGTGCAGCATATTGTTCTCAGTACTGAGCTTGCTGCCAAGGGCTATATCGACCGCTATCCGGCATTAAGTGGCGCCAGTGTGGTGCCTGTGTTGCTCAGTCAAAAAAATGCTTATGCGGTTGTATCCGGGCCTTTTGACACCCGTTCTGCCGCGGCTCTGTTTACCCAAAATAGCAGCGTTCCCGATGACTATTGGATCCGCGGAGCTGCCCAATTGCAGGCCATTTTGAGGCGTTAAATATGACAGATACTTCTGGCGGCGAACTCTTTACACGGGATGGATCAGCTGGACAGGTGGCAGTTGACCGGGATGGAAATCTGGCTACTGGGGAGGCCCCAGAGGTGGTTTTTGTTCCTGTACTGGAAGCTCCTGAACGAATCCCCTTTGCCGCGCTTGCTGGGGACAGCGCTCATTTGGCTGCAGCGGATCCCAAACCTGCCAGACCGCCTTATGAGGGGAGTTTTAGTAGCCGCATCGCTAAAGTTAAGCGTCAAACTGCCGATAACTCTAAACAGATAAAGAAACTTAATTTTGCTGATCAAAAAGACTTAGCGGATCTGTTATGAGTGACAAAAAACCTGAAAACACAGTGGACGATGAGTCTGTAAAAGATGCAGTGGCAGAGGCTCCGGCTGCGGAGCTGGAAGAGGTTGAAGTAGAGGAGTCTGAATCTCAAGGGGATACCGCGGAGTCAGTTGAGAGTCTCGGCAACACCGCGGCGAAAGTCACTGAGAGCTTAGAGCAGCTGCTCCCCGGCGTACTGGAAATTGCCGAGGCCACCAATAATGCCGCCGATGTTAGTATCAAATCATCCGCCGCCCTGAAAAAAGGTCTCGATCAAGTTGGCTCTCAGGTGGAGTCCTTAAACGCTGCCAGTGAAAAAAGCGCTGTGCTTGCCAGTCGGGTGATGATCGGTGCGATTTCGGCGCTGGTAATTTCAGTTTTTCTCTATGGCTTTGTGGCCTTTCAACTGGCAGCGCGAGTGACTCAGGTTGACTCAATGTTAGTGGCGGTGAGCAAGCGTGTTGTACAGATGAACAGTGCCCTTGAAACCTTTGAACAGTTGCGTTTTTCAATGAATAAGCTGTCCGCCAGTCAAGCGCAGTTTAGCGAGCGTCAAATGCTGTTGGTCGAGGCGGTGTCCCGCACCGAAGTCTCAGCCCGCGCACTGGCCACAGAAGTGCCTGATCTGGCGGCCCAACAGGTGGGCTTAAAGACTGACGAGATTGTCAGTCAGGTGAGCGGTCTGGGGAAAGGTCTAGAAGGGCAGGGGGCGATTGTCGCGAAGCTGTCAGGAACAGTTAGCGCACTGGGTGAGCAGGTGAAATCCCTCCAAAGTCAGGTCGGCAACGTGAAACAACTTAACGCCGATGTGGAGGCCTTGATCGCTCTTGAGCGGGAGAACTATCTCGAAGTGTTGCAGCGGCAGGTTGATTTAGAAGAGGCCCGTCAGGCCGAGGGCAAGGCAGTAGAGCCAGAACCTGAGCCGGTACCTTCGGTTGTTGTATTCCCCTTTATCTCGGTTAAGCCCTAGCGCTGCAGGCAGAGATTCTGCTGGCGCTATACTGGCTACTTATGGAGTGCTGTGCTGTCCGAGCCTCTAGCGCCAGGCGCCTCTCTTTCAACCCGATAGGAAAGCGTTCTAGATTGGCTCTGCAGGGTCTTCGTTCTGCCCTGGCAGAGTTTCCTCTAGGAGTGTATCGGCACTTGGCACCGCCGCCGCGGGCAATGCCGGTAGCAGTCTTTCCGAAAATGCCTGCTTGATTGTCAGGCCGGCCCGGGAAAACAGTGAGCTGGCCGCCTCATCGAGGGTGACGTGCAAGCGAGTGTTAGCCAGATCATCAGCTCCCACTGATTCGTGCCCCGCGGTATAAATCGCTGCCACATACTGTGGCGGGATCCAAGAGGCCACGGAACCGCGCAGGGTGCTAATTTCCAGAGGATTGCCCGGTAAATCGATACTCTTGCCCGCTGTGCCATCTTTTTTGCCGAGCTTAAATAGAGATTCGATATGGTTTTGCAATATAAACTCAAAACGGCTCTTTAGGGCCATTACATCACCCTCTTCAAAGCCCTCGGGCAGTGTTCCTGACATTGCATCCCAGAGTACATTTCCCGACAGGCCGAGAAAGCCATTGTCTGCCACTGCCCCGGTAAATGGAGCGCGGTTATTGTTGGCCTGAATTGACAGTGACTCTAGGCGTTTAACACGGTCGATCAAATAGACCATAAGAATGATTGCGACCACGCTGCCGAAAAGTACGGCGAGTAATAAAATCGTTGCCATAATATTTACCTACTTGTAACGGGTGGAGGTCGGGCTAGCTATTCTCGGATTCGCCATCTTCAGCATCAGCCTCGGTATCAATGTCATTATCAGCATCTTCAAGCTCATCGCGGAGAAACTGTACCGCGACAAATGGCTCCTCAAGACCCAGATCCAAACTGACTCTATCCGCCAGTTCCTGAGCCAGCTTAAGGGTTTCGGAGGGACCGACTGTCGCCGTCTGATAAAGATTGCCAAGGGCATACATCTCCTTGGCAAAATCAGCGGGCACATAGGTGTACACACTGTCAGTCTTGGTCTTAACAATTTGAAAGGGTTTTGGATCCGGCATCTCTGGTGCTTCATTGCCATTTGTCAGCGCCGTTAAGCAAGCTTCCTGATAGGCCTCTGACTGCTTTGCACCCTCGATAAAAACCTTGTCCAAATGTGCTCTAGAGCGCCCGCCAATAAGCGCTTTAAAAATCCGTGCCTCCCGGGACAGACCCGAGAGTTTGCTGGCCTTATAGTAGGAGGCCTTGGCACTTTCCATCGCTTTTTTTGCAGCGCGGTTTTTCAATAGGGAGATAACCATAATTGAACCCCAATTATTTAGTCGGTGACATGGTCATGCATCTGCACTCGCAGCTTATTAACGCAGGCCGACAGAATTTGGCTCACTCTTGACTCACTGATTTCTAAGACGGCACCAATTTCTTTTAGGTTCATCTCTTCTACGTAATACAGCGATACAACGGTGCGGTCACGCTCGGGCAAATTGCCTATAGAGGCTGCAAGAGCGTCCATAAACTGCTCTTGAGCAAGTTCCTCTTGAGGTTCATTGCCCTGAGTTATTGGCAGGTCTACCGAATCTGGCAGCTGAGCTTCCAGTGACACGGTTTGAAAACGATGAGCATGGGTGCGCTCTTTCTGGAAGGTGTCTGCATCTTTGCCCATAAAGTCGGCTAGCTCACCCTGACTGGGCGCGCGACCCAGTTCGCCGGTCAAGGCGGCACTGGCTTCATTGTGGTCGCGAATACTGACGATCGCCGAGCGCGGCAGATAAGACATCTTGCGCACCTGGTCTAGAATCGCTCCGCGAATACGGTTTTTAGCAAACACTTCAAAATCCACGCCCTTTGAGGCATCGAAAGATTTATCCGCTTCAATAAGACCAATCATGCCCACTTGAATAAGCTCTTCGAGTTCCATAAAGGCGGGTAGACGACCCTTGAGGTGCAGAGCGACGCGCTTAACCAAGCCGATATAATCTACCAGCGAAGTGCTTGGCTGATCGGCGTTTTGAATCTCTTCGTAAGCTCTGGCGTCAGACATGGTTAAGAGGCCTTTGCTGCCATTTGTGCAGCGACACGCTCGACAAAAAATTGAATATTTCCATTCAGTGGAACATTCGGCTCGAGCTGCATAACTTTCTTTGCCAGCGCACTAAAGTCCCGTGCGGCAACTGACGCTGGAGAGTAATTGATCAGCGGCTGCGAGGCTTTCATGGCCTGAGTAACCATGCTGTCGGCACTGATTGAGTGCAGATATTTAATCTGCCCATCGAGAAAATTTTGCACCACAGTATTGATGCTGGTGTAGAGTCGCTCGCCCTCGCGCTGGGATTCAACGCCATTGGGGACTAAGTGAATTCGATCGAGATTATATTCCTGCATCATTACCTTGATGGTGCTGTAGGCGTCGGCGATTGAATAGGGTTCATTTTTGACCACAACAATGCGGTGTTGGCAGGCGCTCATAAACGCCATAACAGCGTCAGATAGGCCAGCGGCGACATCGACAATCAAATAGTCGAGATCGTCTTCGAGTTCGGAAAATACCTGAATGATGCCCGCAGTCTCCTGTGGACTGAGAGCTGCCATGCGCTGAATACCGCTGGCACCAGGCACTAACTTCACCCCAGAGGGCCCTTCGACAATCACTTCACTGAGGGTTTTTTCACCGGAGATAACATGGCTAAAATTAGAGGGCGCGCGAATACCTAGGGCTAACTGAGCATTAGCCAGTCCCAAGTCAGCGTCAAAAATCATCACCTTTTTGCCGAGCGAAGCTAGTTTAACCGCAAGGTTGATGGAGATTGTCGTCTTGCCGACACCACCTTTGCCGCTGGCCACTCCGATAATTTGTGTAACCGGTTTATCCATAACTGTTTAAATACTCATTTCACGCTTAGATATAAGATCAAGTTTTCTGTGATCGCGGCGCTGTTCAAGGTCTCTGACGCGGCTGCGAAAACAATTTCCCAAATCTCATTCTCGTTGATCCCCTAAACCTAGTCAAACTAATTGAATCGGCAGTTGCGAAAGAGCTTGCTCCGCTAGCTTAAATCCGTCTACAGGCACTGCTCTGTCGATGATGTTGGGTTCTGCGCCGGTCACAGATAGGGGGATAGCATGCTGTAGCAGCAGGTAGATAATTGCCCAGGGGTGGGCCTCTTTATCGAAGCGTGAAAGCATTACTGAATCCCACTGCACCGCGTCACTATTGAGCTGTCGTTTGGCTGAGGACTCCGATGCGTCTGCAGCCAATACCAAGTGTTTTTGCGCCTCTGGAAGTGCTGAGCAAAGGCTATCAATATGGCTTTGAACACTGACGCCCGAGGTGTCGATAAGAATTAATTTTCTGGCGCTCATTTCGCCGATAAGCTGCATCAGCATCTCAATGGAATTGGCTCGAAAAGTATCCACCCCGGCCTGTGAGCCGATCAGTTGAGTTTGCGCCCAGGCGCCAATTCGGGCGTCATTAAAACTGATTAACGCGACTTCATTTTCGCCGTATTGCTGAGCCATCTGATTGGCCAGTCGGCCCGTCATCATAGTCTTCCCCGCACCACAGCTGCCGCCAATAATATGCACACCAGTGAGGTTATTGAGCAAATCAATATGCTCGATCTCATCGGCGATCGCAGTGCTAATCTGTTCGATGGCATCGTTTATTGAGGAGCTTTGGTTGATCACTTCAATAACCGACTCACGCATTCCTAGGGGCATGCCGCTCTCATTGAAGGCTTCCACCAGAGGGCCCATTTCTTCGTTGACCGCGAGCCTGCCAGTCCAGGAGTCTTTGTGCTGGGAGAGTTTGAACTCATCGCGCATCACACTGAGTTCTTGTTTCACCAGGTCGACAATTTCTCGTGCTTTCAAATACTCTCTGTCTGCAGCTTCTTTGTAGTTCTCACCGTTCAGCGCTTTGCTGACGCTGTCCAGCGGTGCTGCCACCAATGGGTCTAGTGCCGGCATCTCTAGAGTTGCCTGGGGAGGGCTAGTGGGTTCAAAAGCCGAGCCGAAAATAATATCAATATGGCTTGCTGCAGAGGCCGCTGGCTGTTCGGTTTGTCCCTGTATATGAGCTTCGATCAGCTCACCAAATTTGGTCGCATCATGTGCTTCTGCAAGAGCTTCTGGCGTCTTGATGAGAGCGGCTTTGACCTCAGATACAAGATCGAGCGCAACAATGATCTCAGTTTGACCCTTTACTCTGTTATTGGCGACGATCATTGCATCTTCACCGTAAAGGTTAAAAACCTGTTCCATTGCGCTGCGTGTATCGCGAGCCAAAATTCGTTGTAGTTCCATTGCTCAATTACCCTGTATTAATGTTGAGTATTAATTCTGTTCATCGATGCTAACTGTTGCCACGACTTTGACGGATTGATCTTCCGGTATCTCGCTGTAGGAGAGCACTGTCAGATCGGCCAGTCTGTGGCGGATTATTTTTGATAGCCAGGGACGAATTCCCGGCGACACTACCAGCACTGCTGGCATGCCTTGATTTTCAACTTCCTGTGTATTTTCGGCGAGGGCTTTAAACAACCCTTCAGCAAGCTTTGGCTCGATTATCAAACCTTGATTGGTGCTGCTCTGCTGCAATACGTTGTGCAGCATTTGTTCTAGGGAGGGCTCCAGTGTGATCACTGGCAAGCTGTCGTTAATTTCAACCAGTCCCTGAACAATCATGCGCCCCAGTCGCGGTCTCACTGCTGCGGTTAATTCATCGGCGTCTTGGGTGCGGGCGCTCTCGGTCGACAGCACTTCAATAATGGTGCGCATATCTCGTACTGAGACAGACTCATCGAGAATGTTCTGCAATACCTTAGTAATGGTTGCCAGAGGCAGTTTGCCCGGCACTAGATCCTCCACCAGTTTCGGCGCTCGCGCGGCGACTTTGTCTAGTAACTGCTGGCTTTCATCATGACTGAGCAGCTCGGAGGAATTGCCCCGCAGTAATGTGTTGAGGTGAGTGGCAATGGCGGTGGCGGAGTCGACAACGGTATAGCCAAGTGTCCGCGCATAGTCACGCTGACTGGGGTCGATCCACACGGCGTCTAAGCCAAAGGCTGGCTCTTTGGTGGCGGTGCCTTCTAACTGGCCGTGTACCTGACCGGGATTAATCGCCATTTCACGACCGACTTTGATCTCGCCCTTGCCGCGTACAACACCGTTCATGACGATATGGTAAACATCCGGAGCCAGATCTAAGTTGTCGCGAATACGGATCGGTTGAATCAAAAAGCCCAGTTCCGCTGAGAGTTTTTTGCGCACACCTTTCACTCTGGTGAGCAGTTGGCCGCCGGCATCAGCGTTGACCAGTGGAATAAGTCCGTAGCCGATATCCAGTCCCACCAGATCAACTTGATCCACATCATCCCAACCAAGTTCTTCGGTATTGGCTTTGGCGGATTCACTGGAGGTTGCATCCAGAGTGACAGTCAATTCACGGCGCTGACTACTCTGCGCGAGGAAATAACCCAGTACTCCCGAGCCGATTCCGAGACTTAAAAATATTAGATGTGGCATGCCCGGTACCAGCCCGAGCAGAATCAAAATACCCGCGGCAACAAAAAAGGCCATGGGGTTATTGAGCTGGCTCTTGGCCTGTTCAGACATAGATTCAGACGTGGTTACACGGGTAACAATAATCGCTGTGGCGAGGGATAGCAGCAGTGATGGAATCTGTGCCACCAGACCATCACCGATGGTGAGCAGTACATAGATGCGGCCGGCTTCGGAGAAGCTCAGATCATGCTGTGAGATACCAATAATCAAACCGCCGACAATATTAATAATCAGAATCAGCAGGCCGGCGATAGCATCACCGCGAACAAACTTTGAGGCACCATCCATAGAGCCAAAGAAATCTGACTCTTGGGTAATTTCTTCACGGCGAAACTTAGCCGTTTCCTGGTCGATCACACCGGCGTTTAAGTCGGCATCAATGGCCATTTGCTTGCCGGGCATGGCGTCTAGGGTAAAGCGAGCGATTACCTCGGAGACGCGGCCGGCACCTTTAGTGACAACGATAAAGTTAATGATCATCAGGATCGAAAAGATAATAAAGCCGACTAGATAGTTGCCGCCGATAACAAATTCGCCAAAGGCTTCAATAACCTTGCCTGCTGAGTCCGGCCCTTCATGGCCCTTGACCAGTACCAGTCGCGTTGAGGCAACATTGAGACCGAGGCGCAACATGGTGGCGAGCAGCAGAATCGAGGGGAATGATGAAAAGTCGAGAGGCTTAGAGCTGTTAATGGCGACCATAATGATCACCAGGCCAATAATAATATTAAAGGTGAACAAAAAATCTAATAAAAACGCTGGCAAGGGTAGGATCAGCATCGAAATAATCAGTAATACCAGTGCCGGAACACCCAGTGTGGACAGTTCGATTTTTGACAGATCCTGTCGTATGTTTGACAGTGTTGCAGAAGCCATTTAATAAAGCCTATTTAAAACAGTAAGTTAACTTTCAATTACTTTTGATCAGATTCAATTTTTTCTTGCCTATGCCCTTGGATAGCAATATTTGTGCCATTCCTGGAGTGCCGGTGCATCTGTTGATCAGCCATTTCAGTTTGCTGTCGACAGGCGAGCTTAATTTAGGCGCTTCCCGTCACGCGCTTTATTAATCGGAGCAGTTAATAGCACAAAGGTACTAAAGGCTGGAGGCGAACTGCCGATATTAGAGGTAGAGAAAGATTAGCCTTGGCTAAATAAATTTAGGCCGAGCTGATCTGCCGTCAGAGCTTGCGAGCAGGCCTGACGATCATTAACTGATTTGACCGCAGCGGGATTCACCATGAAAAAATGTCTATTTGAAAGCTTCAAAGTCACCCTCCTAAGTGCGCTGGTTATGCTCTTGGCTAGCTGCTCTATGACCGTGGATGAATATGAAGCGGCAATGGTTCAAAGCATGATCAGTGAAAGTAACAATATTGTTGCCACCGGTTATGCGGTAATCAGTGTGCAGCCCGCGGATAATCCGGCCCAGCAGCGTATTTTGTCCATTAGAGCATCAAAACTTGACGCTTACCGCTCACTGATGGAGCAGGTCTATGGTCAGTATCTGGATGCCAACACCACTGTTGGCCAGTTGGTTGTCGAAAGTGATACCTTCCGCGCCCGTGTTCAGGGGGTGATCTATGGTGCTTATCTGGTGAGCATTACACCGGTGGGGGACGATACCTATGAAGTCACTCTGTCCTTGGATCGCCAGATCGTCAACGATCTGCGGGTCTTATACCTTGATCAGATGTCTACTCGTCACGGCGCGTAATCGTTAGCTCAGGCGGACTTTTGATCATGACTTTACTTCAACCTCTTGGCGTCACTTCTAGCAAGCTCCGATTACTGGCGCGGATGCTGATAGTGACGGCTATGTTGCTCGCCTCTGGCCAGAGTGCAGTGGCTGCTAGCGGATCCCAGCAATCCTCCGATGCCAATCATCGCCTTGGGGCGATCAAGCAGGCATTGATTGATCTCAGTCTGGGCACTGAGCTGCGTGTCACGAGCAGTGGCTATATCGATGATCGCGGCGCGCTGCATGAATCATCCATGATCACTAGCCAGTCTCAGGTGCGCGGCATCCGTGTGCTGTCTTATTTAGAAGAGGCGGGCCTTCAGGTCGCCAATATTGAAGCCACTGCGGTTGCCGATAACTGCCCTGCAGTGCGTCCGGGTCTGCGCCGACAGGCTAGGATTAGTGTTTTACCCGAGATTCAGGATACTCGCATTGGCGATCACTATATCAGTGAGTTGGGCGCTCTTTCTCAGACACTGTTAAGCGCTGCTGTAGCGCAGGCGGGAACTTGGTCTGCAGCATCAGAGGAGCAGTTTAGCAGCAGCTATCACCGCAAAATGTCTGCCACTAGCGGTAATCGTCCACCCTTTGAAATTCAGGTGAGACTGCGCAATGCGGAGCCTGAAAAGGGTCCAGAGCTGGATAATCTGCCGCGCAATAATTCTCTCACCTGGAAGATAGCCCGAACCCAGATTTTCTCTCAGCGCAGCAGTTGGCCGAACCAGTTGTTGGCGCTTGAATTGCGCCTCCGAGATCCGCTTTTGGGCACAGTTGTATTGTTTGATAAGACTCTGCTCGAGTACCCGAGACTCAAGCGTGGCTATGACAAAACCCAGTTGCCGGCTGAGTTTATTGAACAATTAAGCGGCATTACACAGCGCTTTGTCGAGCAGATGGATGCTGCCTTGGAGTGTCGCCGCCACTATTACCATGTTAGCAATAGCCGGGACAGCGGTGCGGTATCGGGCACTCAATTTGGCACTCGATTTGGCACTGCATCCGACAATGGGGAGAGTCGCCTGCGGATCAATGCGGGGACTATTGCTGGGATTCAGGTTGGCGATCAGTTTTTAATCAGCCCGACTCCGCAAATAACCGGTCTCGGTGCTGATCTGGCGGATATTCAGAAGCTCCTGCTGGCTGAGGTGCTATCCGTTGACGCCCAGGGTGCGACATTGCAGGTCACCGCAGGGGGAGATGACACCGCGGCGGCAACCGGTCACGCTTTAAGACATAATTTAAACCACTATGTGGCAATCTATTTTTAAGACAGTTGAAGAGGAAAGTGCAATGCAGGGTTTTTGGCAGCAGAGAATACAGAACCTAAACAGTCGCGCGTTGGCAGCCTTTGCGATCGCCTTCTGCCTGTTCAGCAACAGTGGTCAGGCTGCGCCAGAAGACGCTCAGCGCGCCCTTGCTCGATTGATGAAAGATGTGCAGTTACTGCAGCCGCAGATGATGAAAAACCAAAGCAAAGACGGCTATTACCGCACTCAGCCCGGAGATACTGTGGATATGATTCTGCAGCGTATGCTGCCGAATATGCCAGTCAAAAAAGCCATTTTGCGTCAGGCTCTGGTGCAGTCTAATCCCCATGCCTTTAAGCGCAACAACCCCAACTGGATGTATGCGGGCAAGCGTCTGCGCCTGCCCGGTGCCGATGATATCCACAATGTGGTATTCGTTAAAAAGGTCAACAAAGTCGAACTTAAAGCCAATGAGCGCAAGACCTGGGTAAGCTATCCATAGGCGCCTCAACAGAGTCCCCCGGACAAGGCTAACAGCGTGTTAGGCCCAGAGCTGATCAACCTCACCGCGCGTCCGACGCCGATTTTTTTGGAGGGCTCGGCATCGATCCAGCTGACCCAACAGGCGGCAAAAGACCTGGGTTTAAAAGACGGTCAGATCGTTCAGGGGGTGATTGCGGCACGGGCAGATCTGCTCAAGCTGGTGGTTAACAACAAAGAGTTGGAATGGCCGGCAAGTGGCCGTTTTAAGCCCGGTGACAAGCTCGACTTTCGTCTTGAAAGCAGTATTTTTGGTCGCTCCCTGGTGCCTATCGGGCGCAGTGCCAGCGCGGCTTCCAGCCCCCCGTTAGCCGCCTCTTCAGCAAAACTACTGAGCCTTTTACATCGCCCAGATCAGCCCTCTGTGCTGGCCAGCCTCTTTCGTCAGGGTGGTTTGGATGCCCTGACTGCCCAGCTCGGCGGCACCGAACAGCTGCGCGCCAATTTACTCTTTTCTATGGCTAAGCTGACGCCCCAGTTGGTCAAGCGCGGACTGTCTAACTCGGGTCTCTTTGGAGAGCAGCGCATTGTCACTGGGGCCGTTAATAGCGGCCCAGATATCAAGCAACTGTTGCGCAGTTTGCTGCGCAGTATGCCTCTGCAGAGTCCACTGAGCGCCGACCTTGAAAGTGCCATCGATGAGATTGAGAGCAAACAGTTGGAGAGTCTTCAGTCCCAGCAGTCCCGGGAGCTGAGCTACAGCTTTGTGCTGCCGTTTATGGATGCCAATGCGGTTGAGATAGAGCTCTATCGCGAGGCGCAAAACGGTTCTGGATCAGGGCAGGAGTGGGTAATTAATCTGCATACCGAATCCCCCAGTCTCGGCGAGCTGTGGTTAAAGACCACCCTCAAGTCGGCGGCCAATATTGAAATGGTTATGTGGGCGCCGCGGGTTGATGTGGCTGAGCGCGCCCGCGAATCTGCCAGTGAGTTAGTCTATGAACTGCAGCGCTTTGGTCTAAGTTTGGAAAAAATCGATGTATTAAATGCCCGGCGGCCAGCTCAGAGTGAAGGCTTGGCCAGCAGCAGTGGCCAAGTTGTGGATGTGAGCACATGAGTTATAAACCCATGCGCCGCGCCGTGGCCCTTGAATACGGCAAACGTTCCGCCCCAGTGATGACTGCTAAGGGTCAGGGTGAGATCGCCGAGCTGATTATCGAAGAGGCAAAGAAGCAGGGTATTCATATTACTGAGGATCCGCAGTTGGTGGGTCTGCTGGGGCAGTTGGAACTCAATGAGGAGATTCCCGAGAGCCTCTATGTGGCGGTATCGGTAATTCTATCTTGGGTCTACTGGCTAAAAGGTATGGAGCCTGGGGATGAAAAAGCCGCTGACTAAGTTGGTAGCGAAGAGCTTTCAAGCCAGCGCCTGTAAAGACGAGAGCCTGTAAAGAAGAGAGCCTGTAAAGAAGAGAGCCTCTAGGCATCCCCCACCGAGGAACGATTGCGGCTGGGGCGCATCTTACCGAGGCGATCATAGATCTCGACACTGTTAAGTGGGTCCGGGGATTGAATGGTGTTCAGCGCACCGCGGATGGTTTCGAGTTTGTGGTTGATCAAGATTTCATTGCGCCGGTGCAGATCGCGACACTCGGACATCAATGACACCACCTGATCCCAGATTACCACTGTTGCTGCGGCTTTATCCTGGTCGTTGGTGTGAGCTTTTATCTTTTCCAGCAGTTCATCGCTGGCCAGAAAGTGAAGAATCTCAAGCTTTTGCGCCTGCAGCGTTTCAAATGCACCTAAGTCTTGCTGTTTAAGCGCGTCAAACTCACTGTCGAGCACTAATTTTAGTGCCTGAGCTTTGTGCACAGCTTGGGTTAGGTGGTCTAAGTCAGTTTGAGTCATGTTGCCAGCTTACTGCCATGTGCCTAAATATGAAAGGAGCTTGGTAATAACTAAGAATAATAACTAAGGGTAATAATTGCTGTGAGGGCTAGCTTGCGCAAGCGGGCATCGGGTTAGGCTGGGTATACTACGGTGCTGGTTTTTTATCGGCAAGTTTTAAAAGCCTGTTAAAAACAGACTCTATAGATAGATTATTTCCCACCCAGCATACTTTCAATGGCGACAAAGCTCTCGGCGATACGGCGCTCATCCAGAGGATAGTTGCCCTCGGCTAAGGCCTGTTTGATGTTAGCCACTTTGGCTTCATCGAAATCCCCTGCTGCCATAGCAGCTTCCGCCGCTTTGCTGAGAATGACTTCGTCATTGGCAGGCGTATAGGCTGCAGAGCTTGCTTTGTCCGCTGCAGCATCGGCTGCCGCTTTGCTATTTTTTAACTTGTCTGCACTGCTGTTCATTTCAACTGCGCTGCGGCTAAGTTTTGAAATACCGTCTGTCATCTGATGTTCCTTGAGGGTCTCTTGACCCAAATTTACCTACTTCTCTTAGTATATCGGCACTAGTTATTTTTTCTATAGGGCAATATTGAAATTAATTTTAATCTTTTAGTAAAGGCTATTTAGCGCTCTTCTAACCCTTTATGCAGCTCTTTATGTCTCTCTATTGGAGTTTAGCACTCACTGTCGAGTAGCAGTAGTCAGACCCCGCGCCTGACCTGGGCCGGTTGCAAAGGCTTGAACCTCATCGCCAGACTCTGGGTTTAACAGTAGCACCCGCTGATCCTGCCGCGCATTCTCCAGTGCCAACATGGTGACAGTAATCTCCAGAGCACCTGAGCGCACGCTGAGCTGCACATTGTCGCCTTTGCGAATGATATCTATCGGCGTCAGATCTGAGAGCCGCAGCAGGCTGCCAACGGCGAGGTTGCGAATCGCCTGCATCTGTTTGGCACTGCTGTAATCCTGCAGAGTGTCTTGGGGTAGCTTGCCATAATAATCTTGTATAGCAACGTTAGCCTTGGTCAGAGCCTGACCACGGGCAATGCCAGTCTGACTGATCAATACCCGATGTTTTTCTTTTATATCGTAACGGGTGAGCAGTTTACCAGCGGCTAGGTCTCTTGCCGCCCGCGCACCCTTGAGTCTATTGGCGGATAGCTGCTGTGCCTGAGGCTGGCTTGCGGAGCTGATCAGCAGTCCCTCAAAGGCGCTGTTGTCGATTGTCTCACCGGCGAGAACACTGCGGGTTAAACGATAGCCTTCGATACTGGCCGACAGCTGTCGCTGCATAACTAAGTCACCGGCTCTCACTGCTGTGTTGAGGCTATAACCCTCTATAGCACGCATATCTTTTGCCAGGCCGGGGATTGGATTGGACTGGGAGTTGGAGAGACTCACCAGCTCGATATCGCCGCTGAGTAGCCGATGGCCGCTTTTAAAGCTACCTGTATAGCGCAGGGCATTCTCAGACTGATGAATGCTAATGCCTAAAAATATTTGCCAGCCGCTATCTTCACAGCTGGCGCGAACGGTTCTCTGGCTGGTGGCGAAAGGGTAGTTAAATTCAAAGGGGCTGTCGCAGGAGGGGATGATCAGGCGGCGATCCGAAGGCGCCACTTCCACCATCGACCTCTGCAGTTGGCGATCCTCTGCCACCCACCGCTGTGCCTGAGAGACCAGTATATGTTTGTTGTCGACTCCCTGGTCAACCACCTGCGCGGTGCTATTTGATGCCGCTGTATCCACAGCGGATGCAGCTAGGGTTAGCTGCATTAAGAGACAGCCGGCAAGGCTGATTATGACTTTTTTTGAGAGCGAAAACATGCTGCGAGTATGCGTGTTGAGCGGGGGTGACGCAATACCGACATAGCGGCAATTGCCGGCGGCAAGACTGTGCCGAAAAAGCGGCAATTAGTAAAACTGACGCATCGAAATTATTATTTAACTAACTGTTTTTAAACAGGTTTATAAATAAAATGCGGCAATGATATGGAGTTTGGCACCGCTTTTGCATTCTTTCGAGAGACGGGTTTTTTTAGTGACGCTTTTTACACAGTCCCTATAAAACCTAATCGGCCCCAGGGCAAAAAACTTTAGCGAATTGATAATGAAAATTTTTGATACAGCATTTGGATTACACGAAAAGGCACTGGACTTGCGCGCCCAGCGCATGGAGCTGATTTCGCAGAATATTGCCAATGCTGACACCCCCGGGTTTAAAGCGCGAGATATCGATTTTAAAAATGTGCTGAACAATGTTCAGCAGGCCGGTGCCATGCGCACGACCCATGCAGGTCACGTGAGCCACGGCGGAACCGGCGATGCCAATGTGATTTACACCGTGCCGTTTAGTACCGCTGTCGATGGCAACACCGTTGATATTTCCGTTGAGCATGCCAATTACGGTAAGGCGGCAGCTGAGTATCAGGCCACGCTGCGATTTATTGAAGGCAATATTGCCGGCGTGCGAAAAGCACTGCGAGGAGAGTAATACAGATGTCTATTTCAAATATTTTTGGTATTGCAGCATCGGCGATGAACGCCCAGATGGTGCGCATGAACTCCACGGCGTCGAATATGGCGAACGCTGGCACTGTCAGTAGTTCTGCAGAGGAGGCCTTTAAGGCCAAGCGTCCTGTATTTCAAGCGCTGTTGCAGGAACACCAGTTAACCCAGGGTGCACAGTTTCTGGGTGGTGTAAAAGTTGCCTCGATGGTGGATGACACTGCGGCTAATAAGAAGATGCATGACCCAAGCAATCCAGTGGCTGACAAAGATGGCTTTGTCTTTAGCTCGAACGTTAATGAAGTCACTGAGATGGTTGAGATGATGGGCGCAGCACGCAGCTATCAGAACAACGTCGAAGTAGTTAACACGGCGCGCGAATTGATGATGCGCACCTTAGATATCACCAAGGCCTAGGACAAATACTCATGGTCAGCACAGTTACCGACACAACATTCTTAACCAGTGATCAATATGTTGAACAGCAAAATGCTGTCACCTATGGCGAAGATGAGCTTGGACAGGACGCATTTTTGACCCTGTTTACGGCTCAGCTACAGAACCAGAATCCCCTGGATCCAATGGATAACGAAGCCTTTGTTTCTCAGCTTGCTGAGTTCTCCTCTCTGGAGGGAATTAAAGGTATGCAGGGCTCTCTCGACAATATGGTCAACGGTATGCGTCAGGACCAGATGGTTGCTGGCGCTAACTTGGTGGGCAAAAAAGTTCAGGTTGCCGGCGGTCACTTTACCGGTGGCAGTGGTGAGATTACTCAGGGTTCGATCGATTTAAAGAGCGGTGCTCAGTCTGTGATCTTTAGTGTTTACGACCCTACATCTGGCGATCTTATCTACCGTGACACTCAGGGAGCACGTCTGCCTGGACGCGCGGAATTGAATTGGAATGGTCGCGATCGCAATGGCGAAGTTGTCCCTGAGGGCAGCTATTTGATGTCGGCCAGTGCCGTTGTTAATGGAAAACTTGAAACCGTGCCCGTCACCACTATGGCGGATGTCCGCAGCGTTAGTTGGGATCCAGGTGCACAGGAAATAACTCTTGAAGTCGGTGACAACGTTTTTGTTGCGCTCGCCGATATCGAACGAATTGCAATTTAGCAGAAGAATTAGAAAGGTCTTTGGAGAATAACCTATGTCATTTTATACCTCATTAACAGGATTGAACGCCGCTACAACTCAGCTGGCTGTAACCTCGAACAACATTGCCAACTCCGGTACTGGCGGCTTTAAGCGCTCAGACACCGATTTCGGCGATATTTTTGCTACCTCTCCTCTGGAGAAGGCATCCAGTGTTGTAGGTCGAGGCGTGTCCCTGAAAGAAGTAAGTCAGGAGTTCAGTCAGGGTAATATTGAATTCTCGGCAAACTCCTTGGATTTGGCGATTACCGGTGACGGTTTCTTCCCCCTTGAGTCATCTGACGGCACAAAGATCTACACCCGTAACGGTGCCTTTATGCTCAATGAGCAAAACCAGATGGTTAACAGCGCCGGTCAAGCACTGCAATCACTGCCGGTGGATTCGACCAATAAGGCTGACTTTGGTGTTGATCCCAGCGCTCTGACTATTCCACGGGCGACAGTTTCAGAATTTTTGCCGACTACAGAGGTGGAGCTGGGTTTGAACTTGCCATCTGAGGTTACGCCGATCACTGCGACCTTTAATCCAGACAAGCCAGACACTTATCACAAGACCACATCTCTAACCGTTTACGGCACATCGGGATCGGATAATCTGGCAACCATTTACTATGTTAAAACCGCCAATGCGACAGCGGACTCTCCTTACAACAAATGGCAGACTTATGTTTATGTTGACGATCAGGAGGTGGATACTGCACTGATTCAGTCTTCTGATACCACTGGCGATGAGTACTTTATTAACAAGTACGGCGAACTTAAAACCCGCTCTGAGCTTTTGGAACTGCAGAGCACCAGTGCTGACAGTGAGAAGTATCTGATCACTCAGGGTACTCTGTATAAGAAGTACTCTTACGATGTTCTCTCTGAGCCAACTCAGTCTATTCCCGCCACGGCTAAGCTTACAATTGCTGATGACTCCAACTACTCGGATGCCTTGAACCTCACCAACAACAGTGATGGCGTCGACTTCAGCACTATGTCCCGCGCCGATCTCGACGATTTGTTTACACTGTCCATCGATGATTCAAGCACGGTGAATATTGGCCTAGAGCATCTCGCTGGATCCACCACTGCTATGTCCGGTGCTGAGATCGCCTTTGAGCTGACCAATGTGATTAATGAGCGCTTCGGCGATGGCAAGAAATTTGATTTTTCTAACCCTGACAACCAGACCCTGAGACTGTATCGCGGCACGGATAACACGAAGACGATTGATCTCAATATTGCTGATATCTTGGTTCAACACACCACATTGACTAATGCCAATGATGCCGACTGGGATGGTCAGGTGGCATCGGAGCCGTTGGCCTATGCGATCAATGCCGAGCTGGCAGCCAGCACTGACTTCGCTGATGTTGAAGTCAGCTACAGTTCAGCTAATCAGGGTTTCCGCTTTATTCAAAATGGCAGTGCTACGGATCCGCTTTACTTAAATGGTGGCAGCACATCCAACTCGGTGCTGGGGTTACCCGCCGACACGACTTTTGCTGCTGACGACCTCACCACTATGGGCACGCTGTTGCTACCACTGGATTCGGATGTCTCAGATGTTTTACTGCGCGGCGTATTGCCAAACGGTGAAAATATTATTGCTTCCCGGGATCAGCGTTTTGGTATGAATGTCAGCTATTCCGAGGGTTCCTTTACTGTTTCTTCCGGTACAACCGGTGATACCTCAAGCTTGGCGATTGCCGATGCTACCGAGCTGGCTCAAGATCTTCTCGGTATCGGTGAGCTGGGCAATATTGTTACTCCAGAGACTTCGCAGATCTATAACGTTCCCGCTGTTCGTGGTCAGGCATCTCAGCCTGCAGTCGTAACCGGCAACCCTATGGGCATAGATCCACGCAAGTCCTTCTCGGTGAACTCTGACAACAGCTCCATGACGGTGATTATTGATTCCATCTCCGCGCAGATTGAGTTATCCGAGGGCCTCTATTCAATCGGTACCTTTACTGAGCACCTTCAGGAAAAAATTAACCTGATGGCGGATTCATTGGGCCGTACGGTCTCCGGTATTACCGTTGACTATCAGGATTCAACTGAAACATTAAAGATCACCGGTTCAACGACAACCGATAACTCCTTTATTCAGATCGCTGGTCACGCCGACTGGGGTCTGGAAAATATCGCCCCTGGATTTGGTGAAGCCTCAACCTTTATCGAGCTGTTTCCCGATACCTCTGGTACCAGTACTGTCTATGTTACTCAAACCAAAGATGGCGACTGGACTGAGACTACCGATGGCGGTGAATTTGATTCAAATGACGTTCCTTATTGGACGCCAATCTTCCTCGATAAGGGCGAGCTGACCTTTGATACCAGCGGTTCACTGGTCTCCCCAGTAGCTGGCGTCAAGTTGGAGAGTGCCGGTATTACCGGTGGCGATATCACCCTTAACTATGACAACAGTACCCAGTTCAACAGTCCCTTCTCAGTATTGAGTCAGTCGCAGAACGGTGCGCCGGAAGGCGACTTGGTTGGTGTAAATATCGGTGATGACGGTCTGGTTGTAGCCAGTTACTCAAATGGTTCGCAGAAGTCCTTGGGTAAAATTATTCTTGCCAACTTCTCCACACCAAAGGGTCTGCGTCAGGTGGGTGACACCAGTTATTACGCTACTTCAAGCTCCGGTGATGCAACTCTGGGTGAGCCGGGTGCCGCTGGATTTGGCACCATTCGTGCTGGTGCACGAGAGCGCTCTAACGTGGATTTGACCGCTGAATTGGTTGACTTGATCACCGCCCAGCGAAACTTCCAGGCCAACGCCAAAGCGATTGAGACAAGCTCTTCGTTGACCCAGACCATTATTCAGATCCGTGGTTAAGAGACTGATTAGGGTCGCGGCAAGAGGAATTTGAAATGGATAAATTAGCTTATACAGCGCTGGCGGCAATGCAGAATCAATCTGTAGTGCGAGCAGCGATTACCAATGAGTTGGCGAATGTCTCCACTGTCGGCTTTAAGAAGAGTTTTGAGATTGCCTCGTCTGCAGTAAAGATTGAGGGTCCAGGTTTTGAGACACGCTTTCAGCCAGGCCTACAGATCAAAGATGTGATCAATCTGGAACCGGGCACCCCAATCAGCACTGGTCGGTCACTGGATATTGCGATGAATAATCAAACCGTGTTGGGGGTACAGACCGAACAGGGTGATATTGCTTTTACCCGCCGCGGCGATCTGAGAGTTAGCCCGACTGGGGTTCTTGAGAACTCTAAGGGCGAGTTAATTATGGGTGAGGGCGGTCCTATTACGGTGCCCGCAGGAAACCTTATTACTGTCAGCCCAGATGGCACTATTTTCGCACAGATACCCAATGATCCAGAGAACGAAGCAATTGCTCTAGGTCAGCTGATGTTGCGTGATGCCAGCCAGACTCAGCTAGTGCGTCGTGAAGACGGCCTCTTTGAGTCCCGCGCGGCAGACTTCAAGGGAAAAGATTTTCCTACTGGCCCGCAGCCAGTCTTGGTATCCCCAGGCATGCTCGAGGGTAGCAACGTCAACCCCGTGGCAACCATGGTAAAAATGTTAGATTTCAGCCGCCAGTTTGAGATGCAGCTGAAATTAGTAAAAGAGACCCAGTCGATCGATGAAGCTGGTTCAACAATGATGAGACTTCCCTAAGCCCCCTAGGAATTGACTAGGTTGCTAAGAACTTTGTTAAACCCTTAAAGGGTAATTGAAAAGGTTATATAAGATGGATGCTTCACTCTGGATTGCTAAAACAGGCCTGACTGCTCAGCAGACGCGCATGTCAGTTATCTCCAACAACTTGGCTAACGTCAACACTACCGGTTTTAAGAAAGACCGCGCGGTGTTCGAAGACCTGCTCTATCAAAACATTGTTCCCGCTGGCGGTCAGGTTGACGTGGAGTCTGAGACTCCCACGGGTCTGATGCTGGGTACTGGTACTCGCGTTGTCGCCACTGAAAAGCTCCATGCTCAGGGCAATATTATCACCACTGAAAATGCCCTTGATCTGGCTGTTTCAGGTGATGGTTATTTCTCGGTACAGCAGGCTGACGGCACTATTGCCTACACTCGGGATGGCGGTTTTAAGCTCTCTGCTGAAGGCAGCCTAGTTACCGCTGGTGGTCAAGCCATACTCCCCGCAATCACTGTGCCCCAGAACGCTGCCAGTCTGACCATTGGTCGCGACGGCATAGTCACAGTGGAGCTGGCCAATGGTGGCGGTTCTAGCCAGATCGGTCAGCTGCAGCTGTCGCGCTTTGTCAATAATTCGGGACTGCAGCCAATTGGCCGCAACCTGATGCAACAGACCAATGCCAGTGGCGATCCGATTGTTGTGATCCCCGGCTCTGATGGCGCTGGCATGTTGATGCAGGGTGCTCTGGAAGCCTCAAACGTCAATGTGGTGGAAGAGATGGTCAATATGATTGAGACCCAGCGTGCCTATGAGGTTAATTCCAAGGCAATCTCAGCAGCAGACGGTATGTTGCGCTTCCTGAACAATAATCTTTAAGGCCCGATGATGACTATTTTGCGTGCCATGGTGATGAGTGCAGCAGCGACCCTAGTCGGCGCCTGTGCGTCTCAGCCCGAGCTTATGCCGAGTCCTGAATATGCACCGGTGCAGCCAGCACCCGCGGCACCCAAAATGCAGGCCACGGGGTCTATCTTTGACAATGGCATGGGTCTGTTTGGCGATCTGCGCAGCTATCAGAGCGGCGAACTCAAGGTCGGCGATTTGATTACAGTACTGCTCAGTGAGACTACCCAGGCATCGCGCACCAGTGATATTTCCACCAGCCGTGAGGCGACCAATGATGTGATTACCGTGGCACAGAAAAACGCCCTGGTATCGGAAATTGGCCGCGGCGTCACCGGTCTCAGCGACTTCAAATTGGATGGCGGAACAGTCACCAGTGATGGCGCCGGTACCGCAGGTCAGGCAGCGTCTTTAACCGGTTCTATTTCAGCCATGGTGGTCGAAGTATTGAGCAACGGCAATCTGGTGATTGTCGGTGAAAAGCAGTTGGCTCTCACCGAAGGCAGCGAATTTATTCGCGTCAAAGGCATTATTCGTCCGGCGGATATCCAGCCCGACAACACGGTGTTGTCCCGACGTATTGCCAATGCACAAATTTCTTATCGCGGTACAGGTGATCTTGCCAAGGCGTCAAAGCCTGGCTGGGGCACAGGACTTATCTTTAAATTCTGGCCCTTTTAAGCGGTTGCAGGAGATAGCAGTATGTTAAAGAGCAGTATGTTGAAAATAAAATTAATGATCCTGTTGAGCGCACTGGTGGTTACCAGCGTTAGCGCAGACCGTATCAAAGATCTCACCGACGTAGCCGGAGTGCGCTCTAACAAACTGGTGGGCTTTGGTCTGGTGGTTGGCCTTCAGGGATCCGGCGATGGCAAAGATCTGCCTCTCTCTGCTCAGAGCCTCAAGACCATACTCTCGGGTTTAGGAGTCAGTGTCGATGGCCCTGTCAGTGACTTTGATCTGGGCGATGCAATGGCTTCACTGGCCTCGCAGAATGCTCAGAAAGAAATGAAATTAGAAAACGTTGCCGCGGTTATGGTGACCGCTGAAATGCCAGCCTTTGCCAAGCCCGGTCAGCGTATCGATATTAACGTCTCAGCGATCGGTGTGGCTGAAAGTCTACGCGGCGGCAACTTGGTAATGACCCAGTTGCGCGGTGTCGATGGCACCACTTATGCCCTAGCTCAGGGCCCATTGACGGTTACCGGTATCTCTGAGGATGCCGCCGGCAGCAGCGTTAATATTGGCGTGCCAACCTCCGGTCGGATTCCCAATGGCGCCACGGTCGAGCGCCTTGTAGAAACTCCTTTCGACACCTCCGAATATATTGTTCTGAATGTAAAAGACAACGATTTTTCCACCTCAAATGCGATTACTCAGGCGATTAACGGCACCTTTGGCGCCGGCGTTGCCAGTGCCCTAGACGGCGTTTCTATCGCTGTCATGGCACCGGCAGACTCCTCTCAGCGAGTTGCCTTTATGAGCATGATTGAGAATTTAGATGTGGTTCCTGGGGAGCCTGCAGCGCGCGTGGTTATCAACTCACGCACTGGCACCGCGGTCATTAACCGAAATGTGCGGGTAACGGCTGTGGCTGTCACTCACGGCACTATTTCGGTAAAAATTGCCGCGACCAATGAAATTAGCCAGCCCAATGCCTTTAGTGACGGCGTCACTGCGGGCGTGACCAATGCTGAAATTGAAGTGGAAGAGCCAAACAACCAAATGTTTTTATTCCAGCCCGGTGTGGATTTGCGCGAAATAGTCGATGCAGTCAATCAGGTTGGTGCAACCCCCTCATCGTTGATTGCGATTCTCGAAGCCCTGAAAAGCTCCGGTAGTCTGCGCGCTGATCTGGTGGTGATCTAAATGTCAGATATCAACCTGTCAGCCAAAAGCCACTTGGATTTTGCCGGCCTCGGCAACCTCAAGGCGCGTGCCAAGCGGGAAGATGCAGGTGCTGCTCAGGAAGTGGGCCAGCAGTTTGAAGCGATGTTTATACAGATGATGTTTAAGTCTATGCGCGAAGCCAATGCACCGCTGAAAAGCGACCTGATGGGTTCTTCTAGCCAGGACACTTTTGAGCAGATGTATCACGAAGAGCTGGCTCAGGTGATGGCGCAGAATGGCGCTTTCGGTATGGGCAAGTGGCTTAGTGATCAGGTCAAGGGATCTTCTCCAAGCAAAGCTATTGAAGCTTATGAGCAGATGCCAGCCACCGGTATGGGGCTGCAGAGCCCAGCGGCTAAGCCCATAACGATTGATCGTGGCGACATAAAAACCGCCATGCCACTGACTG
>Ga0208971_1000140_pt1 | contig 52492 bp, 35 predicted proteins | sample AOAMet1_18_M0_10_2_FD_188229 | JGI IMG/M metagenome (GOLD analysis project Ga0208971, IMG submission 188229) | Ammonia-oxidizing marine microbial communities from Monterey Bay, California, USA - CAN11_18_M0_10 (SPAdes) | ecosystem: Environmental > Aquatic > Marine > Intertidal zone | place...
CCAATGGCTGCGATACCTGCACCAATGCCAGCGAGGCCTTTGGTGATGTTAGCAGCCTCCATGAGGATCATTGCGAGTTCCATAAGGAAAGGATTAGGGTTGATTTAGGTTGTGTTCAATGGTGGGCCTCTTGCGTCGCGTCACCGAAGTACAGCGCAGCCAAGAGGGTAAAAACATATGCCTGCAAGAAAGCCACAAGCAATTCGATGAAGTACATGAAAATCATGAACGCCACAGAGAAAATTCCAGTTCCGATTCCAGCTGCCGTATTGGCACCGTAATCACTGATGATGAAGATCAAAAAGGTCAGGGCCAAGATGATGATGTGACCAGCACCAATGTTGGCAGTCAAACGGATCATCAGTACCGCAGGCTTGAGCAAGATTCCCACGACCTCCACGGGAACCAAAATGAGCTTGATGGGAAGTGGAACTCCGGGAGGCCATAAGATGTGGCCCCAATAATGGCGGTTTCCAGAAACAGTAGTAATGATGAAAACAAACGTTGCCAAGGTCAACGTCACACCCACGGTTCCCGTGACATTAAATGCCCCGATGAAAGGAACCAATCCCAGCAGATTGCAGAGGAAAATGAAGAAGAATGTGGTCAACAGGAAGGGCAAATAGCGGTCTGCCTTCTTTTCGCCAATGCTTGGAACTGCCACTTCATCGCGGATGAAGAGGATCAGGGGCTCCAGAGCATTTTGAAGTCCTTTTGGAGCTTGTCCTTTTCTCTTCTTGTAAGAGGAGCCGACGCGCGGGAAAATCAGCAACATCAGGAAAATGACGAGGAACATGCCCAGCACACTTTTGCTGATGGACAAATCGTAAACGTTCTCAATGGCATGGCCGGTTTCGTCGGCGGCGTGCAGCATGCCGTTGCCGTCCAATGAATAGGTCAGGCCCGTTGAATGCGAATGGTATCCCCCTCCACCGTGTGCGTCTCCTGCAGCATGGTCATGCGCACCGTGTGCACCGTCCATACCATGGTCCGACATGTCAATGTGGTCTTCCCCATGGTGAAGCAAAGCAGCGCTGGAAAAGACATCCCATCCAAACCCAGGAGCATAAGAGATGACCGGCAACGGAATGTGCAACGCTGTAGGTCCATCTCCCCAGAGGTGGATGTCGTGTGCGTCGGCAATGTGGTGGATGATAAAGTCGCCTGGATTCGGTTTCCCGTCATCAGCCGAAGACGCAAAGGCATTGCCCATCAGGCCAAAACCCAACAGCAGGGCGAGGGCCCCTTTCAAATACTGCATATTGCCCTTGTTGTTCAAGGTGAAATCGAACATCGCCTTGGCGAATTTGGGTGCGAAGATAGTCCCCGTATTCCTTACCCCATCGCCTTTTCGCATCAGAGAGCACAGAACTATCAAACGCCGTCCGTTGGTGGTACAGAATGGCGCATGGATTCTGCAACAAGAATCGCAGTAAATGCGGCATACAGGAGGTATGTCGCGATCGCAAAGTTTTTGGGGTCTGGAAACTCCAACACCACATAAATCAGGATTCCCGTCATCACCAGCAACATTTTGATCAGCGTAGCGAGCATCACATTTCTCACGAGCGCACCTGGAGTCACCCCTTCTTTGGGCCTGAGCAGGCGCTCGAGTACAATGGTCACCAGCGTGAACACCACCACCACAATCTGCAAGGGCATCCGCACAGCGTCCGTCAACAATGGCTCCCCCAAGGTGGACACCAAAACCAACCCCGCTGCTGCAGTCAGCGCATTCATTACATGAAATTTCATCGTTTGTTGTCTTGAAACACAACCGTCAAAGAAGCGGCCAATCCCAGCATTGCGCACAACGCGGTAGCCCATTGTGGATCATGCCCAGAAGCATCATCCCATAAACTGCCCAGCCATGCTCCGCCCCCAATTCCTGCTGCCAGCGTGGCTGCCAGCCCCATGTGACGCATGACCCCTTTGTCGCCTTTAGGCGGATTGCTGGAGGCGCGACTCTTGGGCATCTTCAATTCTGGTACCGCGGTCCTTTGTGGCCAACTGCAAATCTTGCTCTCCGTCCAACCTGCAAGTGCCCACCACTTGGGCTCCGGCTTCTACTGCCATCCTGCCATATTGGATTTCACCATCGACGCGGCTCGAAGCTTTAAGGCTCAAAAGTCCAGCCACCCGCAATTCACCGAGCACCAGGCCCTCTGACTCGCAGTCCATGCAGTCTACCCGGCCTTCAACACGCCCTGATTTTCCAATCACCAATCGGCCAGCTGTATGGATGTCACCTTTGAAAGAGCCGTCGATTCGGATGCTGCCTTCACTGCGAATGGTGCCCTCCATATGGGTCCCCTCAACAATGCGGTTGATGCCCTGCTCAAGGGAAACTTCGTTGGTGCGCTGTCGTGCCATGGTTGGTGTGGTCCTGTAGCCTTCCTCAACAGGCTTTCACTCCCGAAGATAATATTGGTCGAAGAACATGCGGTATCCATCTACATTTTTACTCTTAAAGAGCTCTACGTAGTTCTCGGTATGGATCACAAAGGTCTTGTAGCCGCTGGTGTTGAAGTCAATCATGGACTCCCGGTTGCTGGTGAGCACCCGGTAATAATCCATCGCCCTGTCCTTTCTCACAAACTGTTTGACCAGTACCAACTGGTTCTCGCGGTCCAATAAATTGCTCGTCACTTTGAGTTCCTTACTGGCATAAAACTGCCGGTTGAAATCAGACAAAGCGGCTTTCGTGCCTTCTGCGTCGCCGTCTTTCACGGGTATGATCACGCCCAAATAATGCTCCAAAACGGGCTTGTCCGTGTAATTGTCCATCTCCGGCATGGTTGGAACGCCCACACCTTCCTTGGCTTTTTTGGCTTTCTCTCCTGCTCCCAATCCGGCCAGAATTTCCTGGGCCGCAACCCCCTGCTCAGTGGAGTCACAGCTGGCGACCACTTCTTTCAAGGCGTCGATGTAGTTGTCGCGGCTTCGGGCACGGCCATCAAGCCAGCCAATGCACTGGGCCTTCAGAAAGCGGTACCGACATTCCTGCGTGTGGTTGGGTACCGAATCCAAGGTCGCGTTCACCTCCGTCAGGATTTGCTGGTAGTCCTTCTGAGAATAATACCGGATCACATGAGCCTCATAAGCAGCAAGCTCGTCCAACCTTCGTTGCTCTTCGAAGTCCACAAAGTCAGGGTCCTCCACCAGTTGCGCCCACTCACTGTCTGGATAGCGCAATGAAATCTGGTCCGCCCAGTACTGAGAGTTGCAAGTGCTACAAAAGGGGTTGGCATAATTCTCTGTCTCCTCGAGGAACAGATAGGTCCGGTACAGCTGATAATGGGCCAGTGGGTGCTCCCCGCTCTCCTCGAATCGGTCCAACAAATCCAACCACGCCTCGATGGCGTTGTCGGTGTCTTCGAGCTTTTCCTTGTAGATGACACCGCTTTGATACACCGCAGTTGCCGTCTCGACATCGGCCTCTGCTCTTTGCTCTTCTTCGCAAGGCAAGCCCTCCATCAGCTCTTCGGGCGTGGGCAGCTCGCCCCCTGCAGACAAAAGGTCCGCGGAGGCCACATCGTCTGCTACATCTTCAATCGTCCCAAACGCGGCGGCCATTTTGCGGCTTCTCCTCCAGTCGTCTTCCAAAACCCTGTCTCCCCAGCGGTCCAAAAAGAACGACTGTCCAGCCGTCCTCAGCCTGGGGTTGTAAGGCCAAAATGCCGTGGCACTGCCTGGACCATTGAAACTGGCCTGAATGGCTTCTTCTGCCAAACGCTCCGCTTCTGCCTGCGCCTCTTCCTGCGCCATCCTGAGTCCATCAATGATGTCTTCCAGCCTCGCAAACCGGGAGTCTTCATCCAAATCGCAGAGTTCCCTCAAACTGTCATTACGCACAATCACAATCAACTGCTCCACCAGTTCGGTCAAGCTCTTAGCATTGTTGCGCACCTCCGCATAACGGGGATGGTCCTCATCCATGTTGGCCAATGTGCTGTCATAGTATGCCTGGGCCAATTCATAAGAACGGTCTTCCAAATGCAGGTCTGCCAGTGCCAAAAAGCTCTTCATGCGGGGCCGGCGGTTTCCAGAGTCTTCCGCCAACGCATCCCGCAAATACTCCATGCCCTCTTCGCGGTTTAACTCCTCCAGCTCAATTTGGGCCAAGGCATAGAAGACCTGGTCCCTGTACTCTTCATTCTTGTCGTCATCGAGCATGTCGAAGAACAGGTCTCGGATTTCCTCACTTCTCCCTCCCCTTCTGTCATAAGCCAAGGCCTGCTGCATGCGGGCTTGGAACTCCATTTCATAAGGCGTCTTGAGCTTCACAACGTCCTCAAAGAGATCAATGGCCTGTTGGTTGCGGCCATAGCGTTGCTTCAACTGGGCCAACACAAACATGGGCCGGGCCCTGTCCTTTTTCTTTTTGATCAGAGGAATGGCCCGTTCAATGGAGGCCATGGCCTCGTCGATGTTGTTTTGGGTCAATTGAAAGTCCGCTTGGACCAAAAAAGCATCCGCCCTCAATGCGTCTGAAGCATCCCGCTCGCCCACTGCTTTGAGCAGTGCCGAATTGGCCTTGGGCATGTTCTCCAACGCCATGTAAGTCCGCGCCAACCAAGCACCCGCCGCCACTTGGCTGTCTGGCTCCTTGTGCTTTCGCTGCAAATACTTGAAGACTTCTTCGGCTTTGACAAAATCCCCTTTGTAGAAGTGGCCCTTTCCGATGATCGTGTAGTTGTCATCGATCCACCGGTTAAGCTGTGGCCTTTTGAAATCCTTTTTCAAGCTCGAAGGAGGGGTCATGGCGTGCCGGTCCACAACCCGCGAGCACTTCTCAATCGCCCGTTCCATGAGGGGGTACAAAAAATCCGCCTGATCCTCTGATCCGTACAAAAACAAAGGAATGACCTCGTCCCAGTTTTCTTCCTGCGACTCCGCCAGCTTTTGATCGGCCTCCTCCATCGCCAACCGCGCAAAGTGAAATCCGTTAAACCGGGATGTCGTGTTGTGGTAAGCCCTGTAGAAACGGCCGTCTCTCTGGGTTGTGCAACCGGTCCAAAACACCGTGAGCACCACCAGGAGTGAAAACACAACCCTCCCCGAAAGCAGGCTTCTCCATCTGGATTTCATGGACTGGTGATTGGATGTGGTGGTTCGATGCATGATGTGCAGCTCTGCGTTGTGCCAACTCAACAGCCGCGAAAATATTGCAATAGAACCGCCCCGTCTGCAAAATACCCCGCACACTGAGATGTTCTCTGCCATCTTTGACCCCAGATGAAATCAAATAAGCCACATCAAACGTCCAAGCGTAAGCCTCAAAAGCGCAACGACTACCGGCTGATTCTGCAAGAGGAAGGGACTTTTGCAGAAAAGTGGGCCCTTCGCGTCAAACCCGGTCAACTCCGTTGGATGGCCTCGGCTACTGTTGTCGCCATCATCGGTTTGACCTACGCTGTCATCGCCCTGACCCCATTGAGAGAATGGGTGGTCCCGGGGTATGTCTCCACTGAAACGCGGCAAATGCAAAGGGACGCATGGATGGCAACAGACTCCCTTTCACGGGAACTGAACATCCAAGCCCAATACCTCGAAAACATGATCGCGGTGATAGAAGGACGCCTCTCCCCAGAGTCCCTCATGGAAACCCCCGAAGGGTCTCCCATACCCAGCAATCCTGCCACCATCGAAAACACCAACCCATCGCTAGAGCGATTGCGCATGGAAGTGGCCGAAGAAGACGCTTTTTCCATTGGCCGAAGCGGGGGATTGGACAACACGGGGTTGTGGCTTTCTCCTGTTGATGGTCAGGTCTCCGATGGATGGGATCCGGAGGTAGGACATTGGGGCATCGACCTTGTCGCCCCCGAAAACAGCCCCGTCAAAGCAGCGGGGTCCGGAACCGTGGTGTTTGCCGGATTTACTGCAGGCGGTGGACATACCCTCATCCTGCAACACGCCGGAGACAAACTCTCGGTATACATGCACAACAGCAGACTTGAAGTCCGCGCTGGTGACCGGGTGACCCAAGGCGAAGTGATCGCCATCATCGGAAATTCAGGGGACCACAGCACGGGGCCCCACCTTCATTTTGAATGGTGGGAACGGGGTGTTCCGATTGACCCAGCCCTGCGGGTCAATTTGAGTGTTTGAGGTTTCGGATCAAACGGCCACAGCGACCTTTTGCTCCTCCCAAAGGGTCATCTTTCTAAACTGCGCCAAACGCGCATTCAATGCGCCAGGGTCCACTGAGGAAATGCCTTCAGCACCAAACGCTTCACATGTGAAGCTCGCCAGGGCACTGCCCACAACAACCGCTTCCTTCATCGCCTCAAAGTCCGTTTGGCCTAACGCAGCAAGGTGCCCGATAAAACCGCCGGCAAAAGAGTCTCCTGCACCAGTTGGGTCTACCACATCCTCCAACGGAAGCGCAGGACAGAAGAAGTAATCCAACCCTTCGCTACCGTGGTGAAACAACAATGCACCGTGTTCCCCCTTCTTGATGATCAAATAGCGCGGCCCCATCTCCAAAATGCAGCGTGCAGCCTTTATCAAACTCCGCTCGCCTGAAAGCTGACGGGCCTCTTCGTCATTGATCGTCAACACATCAACCCTGGCAATGACAGCCTTCAAAGGCTCCATGGCAATGTCCATCCAGAAGTTCATGGTGTCCAACACCACGAGTTGAGGGCGCTCCTCCAACTGATCCAAAACAGAAGCCTGCAGCGTGGGGTCAATGTTTCCCAACATCAACCATTTGGCCAACTTCCATTCCTCAGGGATAACGGGATTGAAGTTTGCCAGCACATTGAGCTCTGTCGCCAGCGTATCTCGACCATTCATGTCCATGTGGTACGAACCAGACCAAAAAAAGCTCTTCTCTCCAATCTTGCGCTCAATACCTTCAACCAGCATCCCAGCCTTCTCCATGCGGTCGAGCTCGTCTTGGGGAAAATCCTCGCCCACAACACTGACCAATCCCGTTTGAACGCCCATCATACTGGCAGACCAACCGATGTAGGTGCCCGCACCCCCTATCATGCGTTCTCGAGCGCCAAAAGGAGTCTTAACAGTATCAAACGCAACAGAGCCTACCGCGAGGACAGATGAAGAATCAAAAGACATGTCTGAAATAATCAGCCGCAAAGATAGTGCGCCTCATTATGGACCGTTAGGCGTTGCAATCATTAGAGAAACAGCGTATCTTTGCGCTCCCTATTTTGTGGGACTGAGCATTCCCCTATAGCTCAGCTGGTTAGAGCGACTGACTGTTAATCAGTAGGTCCCTGGTTCGAGTCCAGGTGGGGGAGCACTAAAAAACCCCGGAGTTCGTCTCCGGGGTTTTCTTTTTTGTGGCGTTTCCAAAAGGGGGTCAGAGCAGGTTGATCCTGCTCGCAAGCAAGTCCTTGTAACTGCCGCCAATCGGGATTTCTTTCTCCATGTCCCTCACTTGAATCATGGAATATTTGATGCTGTGAATGGCGTCCAAGTTCACGATGTAGCTCCTGTGCACCCTCATGAAGCGGCGCTCACTGAGCTTGTTCTCTACATCCTTCATGGTGCTGTGGATGGTGAAGCTCTGTTCAGGAGTATGCACCACAACATAATCTTTCAAAGCCTCAATGAAGAGCAAATCGTTGTGGTCAATCTTCATGAGACGGCTGCGGTTCTTGACGAACAAATACTCAGCCGACTCTTTGTGCTCGGCCATGTTCCGCAAAAACTCATTCTCCAATCGCGCTTCTTGCTCCTTGGAAAATTTGTGGATGGCCATCTCGATGCTGGTCTGCAAGTCCACATCCTTAAACGGCTTCAAAATGTATCCGTGTGGCTCTGCCAGCTTGGCCTCTCCCAATGTGCTCCGGTCAGCATAAGCCGTCAGGAAAATAATCGGCACGTCCAACGTCCGCTTGATTTCCTCTGCCGCAGCAATCCCGTTCATGTCTCCTTTCAACATGATGTCCATTAGAATCACATCGGGGCGAAGCCGAACAGCAAGGTCAATCGCGTCTTCCCCGTTGTCGGCTGCACCAACAACGTTGTACCCGATTTTCTCTAAGGTTTGTTCAATGTCTTTGCGAACGATGCTTTCGTCCTCAGTTACCAGAATGTTGATCGACATATGGCTACAGGTTAAGGTGCCCCATACCTGTGGAATAGTTCGATAAATTCGAACCGATTATCCGTCAAACAGGTTTTTAGGTCGCCGAAATTTAATCAAAAAGCGGGTACCTTCCTCAGATTCGGCAGTCAACTCGGCGTCCAATTGCTCGCTCAGTGCCTGCACGAGGTAAAGACCCAAGGAGTCGCGGCCACTCCAATCAAACCCGTCAGGTAGGCCTACACCGTCGTCTTTCACCTCAATAAAAACCTCTTCCTCATCGTCCTTATCGGGCAAATCCTGTACCCCCAGCTTGACCGTAATCGTGCCTTTACTGCGTCCCACAAAGGCGTATTTCATCGCATTGGACACCCATTCATTGAGGATCAATCCACACGGAATGGCCTGATCCAGTGGAGCTTCAATGTCCTCAAGCTCTGTCACAAGTTCTACCTGGGTCTCACTCCGGTAACTCTGAATGATGTTGCCCGCGATGCGCGTGATGTAACTCGGAAAACCAATCCTTGAAACATCTGTGTTCTGATAGAGCGTTTCATGAATGATGCTCATCGTAGAGACCCTGTTTTGAATCTCTTCTAGACCCATAATGGTCTTCTCATCATCCACAAACTTCTTCTGCAGATTCAGAATCGAGTGGATAATCTGGAGGTTGTTTTTGACACGGTGATGCACCTCTTGAAGCAAAATTTCCTTCTCCTTCAGTGCATCACGAATTCTTCGGTCGATGCGCTTTCGTTCGGTGATGTCGTAGGCAATGGCACTGATTTCTCCTTTTCCACCGACAGAATCAATCGGATTCAAGAACAACTGTAGCCAACGCCTTCCACCGTCAAGTTCATCCCGACTTATGGCCCATTCAAATCGCTGCGGCTTCCCTGCCAAAGCCCTTGAAAAGCGGTCTTTGATGTCGAACCCATTGAGGTCAACACTGCTGAGCACCTGACTTTTCAAAGTGCTGCTTCTGTTGCCGTTTTCTGCCGAATCACCCCTCAACGAAAGCCACTGGTCAAAATTCGCATTGGCACTGGTCACCTGATGGTCTTCCCCAGCTGTCCAAATGATGAAATCCTCACCCGACTCGACAATGGACCGCAAACGCGCCGTTGTCCCTTTCAATGTTGATTCAACCGCTATGCGCTGCTCAATCTCTTGAGTGAGCTGCTGATTGGCCTCCTCCGCAACCTCAGCTCGAATCCGTTCTTGCATCAACGAATACCGGTCCGTTACGTCTGACAAATTCACTTGAACTGCTGGCTGGCCATCGAAAATGGTCAACTTCCACTTCAGCATGATCCGCTTCTCCGATGGCAGTTCTACCTCCCATTCTGGCACCACTCGGCCCAGCCTTGTCTCTTTTGCTGAATTCTCAATTCGATCGGAGAGGACTTTTGGAAAGAGGGCTTCAAACTTCATGCCCTCCATGTCGATGTCCTCGAACAAACTGTGCGCCACAGGGTTCGCGTACCTCACCATTTCGTCAACCAGCAGTACAATGCCATTGGGCGAACTCTGCACAAGCAAACGGAAACGCTCTCGCTCTTGAACCAAATCAAATTCAATGCGCTTGCGGTCCGATACGTCGTACATCATCCAGACCTCAAGGCCATCCTCAAGTTTGCCCTTGCCAATGTCCAGGTGCAGTATTTCTCCCGACTTGTTGGTCAGGTTCCAATCCGCCCTGTCGAAGACCCCACTCCCTACAATTGGCTCGAGATTGCCAAGGCGTTTAAAACCCAACTGCTTGATCGAATCACCAATCACTTGATCTGGGTGTTCAAGGCCCATCATCACCAAAAAACGGCTGTTCACGTCCAGAACCACATTGTTCTGAACCAGAACGATGCCTTCTTGAGCAATGTCGTTTAACCTGCGGTAGTGGGCCTCTCTGTCTTGTAATGCCTGCTGTCTGAACTGCTGCTCACTGATGTCAACAAGCTGCAACAAACTCTGTCCATTTGGACCTGGAGACAAACGGATTTCACACTGAAATTTTCTCTCTTTTCCGCGCTTGAGTACCAGCTCCATGCGCACGGGAATCCTCTCCGATTGGGCCACATTTCCCCAACATGCGTCGAAATAGGTTCTGTCTTCACTGCGCCACAGAAACAACTCTGACGTCAACCAATCAAACGGTTCAAACCCCCGCTCCAAGCCAAGCAAAAACCGAGCGCGTTCATTGGCATTGACCACCATTGATTCAGACAACAGCAGCACTGCGGACGGCATAGCATCCATCCATTCTGTAGGCCAAGCCCTAGATATAGGTTCATTGGTATCCGCCATCACCGATCCGTTTTAGAACCATTGACTTTGACCACCCTTCCTGCCCGATACTGTCTGACCAATCTGACCACACCCATGCCATCGAAGTAACGCCAATTTCCTTCAGGTAGCCCTCCTTCATAAGAGCCCATAGAAGCACGAACTCCATTGGGCCAAAACGTCACATGCTGTCCCGTGGGAATTCCTGCAACGTATTCACCCTCGAACCTCAGTTTCTCTTCAGCAGAATAATGGCGCCATTTGCCATCGCGCTCACCATCGAGATAAAGTCCCTCACGCCGGTCATCGTTGACGTGTTCCAACCACAGTCCTTGCTTTAGACCACGCTCATAAATTCCCCTGGCCAGCGTGTCGCCGTTGATGGAGAGTTCTACGAAATCACCGTCCTCCTTCCCTTTCCGATAGCGTTCGTCTCTGTGCAAACTGCCATCTGAATGGTACCATTTCCATGCGCCGTGCCATGCTCCAGCGCGGTACCCTCCCTCCTGTTCAATGCGGCCGTCCCGTGCATAAAACGTCCAATCTCCATCGCGTTTGCCGTCCAAGTAACTTCCTGATTCCTTGCGCATTCCCTCCTTCCAAAAGAGCGTCCATTCGCCAGACCTTCTGCCCAAACTGTCCAACATACCCGTAGCGTGAAGCGTCCCTGATCGGAATACTTTGACCTCGATCAAATGGCCTCCTTCGTCAAAGAACCGGTGCATACCCATGGGCGTGTTTTCGCGCCACGGCCCTTGCCGAGAAACTTCGCCATTGGCATGATAGGATTTGCGCAAATCCAGGGCTACCGCTTCCGGCGCGTCCATGACCCGCTCCCCACGTTTGTAGGTTTCCGTGCGTTCCAAATCTCCATTGCGGTTAAAGAATTTGAATACGCCTTCGCGAAGACCTCGTTCGTAAGGTCCTTCTACCCGCACCCGCTCATTGGGCCAAAAAGTCATCCATTTTGCCGTCTGTCTCCCCTGGTCATCATAACGGTTAATATCCTCTACCCACCGGAGCAAATCTTCTCGATATCCCATGCGCCGGACAATCCTGCTTTCTCCATTTTCGTCAAAAGCATACTGCAAGGCAATGCCTTCTTTTTGACCCGTTTTCCATGGAATTCTCTCGATTTCTGCTCCATTTGTGTCAAAACCAATTTCCCAACCATTCAACGTGTCCTCTGCCCAAGGCAATGAGCGCAACAAAACTCCCAGAGTATCCCACTGCTGTTCACTGCCATTCTTTCGTCCAGCAGCGTAGTTCAAAGTGGTCTGAATCCTTCCAAGCGCATCGTAAAAGATCCATTCTCCGACCAAATCACCGGCAAGCCAATTGCCTTCACTCTTGCGGGTTCCATCCTCGTGAAACGACGTCCAAAATCCTGAAGGCACCCCCTCAACCAGCATGCCCCGGCTGCTCACCTCACCATCTGCAAAACGATACTCCACCAAAACACTATCACTGTCCTGACCACGGAACACCATGCATCCACCCAGGAACATCCCAAGCACCGCGCCGTATTTCATCTTCCCGATCACACCGGCAAGTTCGCCCGCCACATCGAACCCATTTCACCTGAACCTTGGGTTTTTACCCCAACTATGTATTATTCATTTTTCTTTAGAAAAGAAATCATAGGTATAGTAGGTCTGTTGATAGGTCTGATAACTCCTTCCTGATTTCCTTGGAGGCCATGGTCTTCAACAGGTTTTATCACTTTATCAAGACTTGTTGACGTCACAAGCATCGTGATTATCAAACATTTGACGGCGTCATTCACAATCTAAACGGCATTGATCATAAACCTGATTCAGGGAAATTGATGTCACCCAGTGATGTGTACATCACCTCATTTCGTGTGTGCATCATGGGCAGAATTAGTACCCCCAAATGTTTGGTTCCTTGGCCCAATTCAACAAGCCTATGGGAGGACCACAAATCCAAATTTTCTTTCAATCAGGTTTCCAACAGAGAAAGGTGCGAATTCACATTTTTATGTGGATGACACAAGGTGAGCAAAACGTGAACTTCGGGACATGAGGATTCATTTGGCAAACGATCATGCAGGAGGGGATTTGAGAACGACACTCTTGCATTGGCTCAAAGACCGTGGCATGGACATCATCGATCATGGCACGCCGGATGGAAACAGTGTGGATTATCCAGATCACGCGCACCCGCTGGCTCAAGCAGTATCAGAAGAGAACGCTCTCGGCATCCTGATTTGCGGCTCTGCAAATGGAGTGGCCATGACGGCCAACAAGCACGCTGGAATCCGCGCTGCAATTGCTTGGCGACCAGACATCGCCGTACTTGCCCGTCAACACAACAACGCCAATGTGCTGTGTTTGCCAGCCCGTTTTATTGCGATACCTGATGCTATGGACTGCGTGAAGGCCTTTCTTGATACCCCTTTCGAAGGTGGCCGGCATGAGCGTCGGGTCACTAAAATTTCCTGCTCATGACCCGTATGACTTCCCTTTTGACTGTAGCAATGTGCTTGGGCTTCGTCTCCCAACCAACGGCACAAACGCTGCTTCACACCGATTCCGCGCAAGAGTGGGCCAGCACCATTACTGCTGATGAGCTCTCAGGATTGCTGCACATTTTGGCCGCCGATTCCATGGAAGGCCGCGAGACAGGAAAGGCCGGTCAGCGAAAGGCTGCGGATTTCTTGGCAGGGCAATTCGAAGAAATGGGCCTGCAACCTGTGAATGGCAGTTATTTCCAACCTGTTCCCCTCACGGTGACCCAGCTCAAAGGCGGATTGCTCACGTTGGGGTCCGAGAAGTTGATTTTTAAGAATGACTTTGTACCCTATCCGGGAATTCAAGTGGCCGACATCGTGGGTGAAGCGGTCTTTGTGGGCTACGGGATTCAAGATGGAGCGTGGAACGATTACGCGGGGCTCGATGTATCTGGTAAAACCGTAGTGATGATGGCAGGAGAGCCAGGAAGCGCTGAAAAGGGATACGCCATATCTGGCACAGAAACACCGAGTAAGTGGAGCCAAGACCCTTCTGTAAAGCGCATGATGGCAGACAGTTTAGGTGCAGTGGCAACCATACTGGTGACGCCTGAATTTGCCACATTAAAATCACGTCTGGTGCCTTGGCTGAGCCGTGAAAGGATGAGGTTGGATGTGGACCGCCAAGGAGAGGGTACGGACTTGCCTATTCTGCTTGTTTCTGAGGAAGTACTCTTGAGGTCGACCGGTTGGAAGTCCATGAAGGAGGTCCGGAAGAAGTGGCCAAAGCGCAAGCTGAAGGGCACCAATTTGGGCGTCATGGAGTTGCACTTGGCCCGCACAGCAGATAAAGTCGAGGCAACCAACGTGTGGGGGCTGTTGCCGGGCAGCGACAGTGTATTGGCCAACGAAATCGTAGCCTTGACCAGTCACTATGACCATGTAGGGATAGACAAGGAAGGCTTGATTTACAACGGTGCAGATGACGACGGCAGTGGAACAGTGAGTTTGCTGGAGAATGCCGAAGCGTGGATGTCGGCCGCCAAGGCGGGAAAAGGACCAAAACGGTCCGTCTTGTTCATGGCATTCGTGGGCGAGGAAAAGGGACTGCTTGGTTCAGAGTGGTACAGCGATCACCCCGCCTTTCCATTGGAGCAGCACGTCTGTGATTTGAACATGGACATGGTGGGGCGTTTTGATGAGGACCACAAGGACGATGACCGTTATGTGTACCTGATCGGCAGTGACAAACTCTCAACGGAGTTGCACGAAATCAGTGAGGCGGTCAATGAAAAGCACGTGGGAATCGCTTTGGATTACACCTTCAATGCACCAGATGATCCCAACCGCTTCTATTACCGGAGCGACCACTACAACTTTGCGAAGCATGACATTCCTGTGATCTTCTATTTCAGTGGTGTGCACGAAGACTACCACGGACCAGGGGATACGCCAGATAAAATTCGTTATCCCAAGATGGCGGAGATCGGACGTTTGGTGTTCTTGACCTCCTGGGAGGTGGCCAACCGATCAAGCAAACTCACGGTCGATAAAGTCAACGACTTTCCTGCAGACCGTTGATCACTTGGGTGAATCGGTTGCGTTCTAGCTCATGTTTTTCACCGGTAGCTGGGCCATTGAAACCAGAGTGAATCCAAGGTTGGTTCGCTCCAGGCACAAGTACGATGCTTGTGGGAAAACTGACCACTTTGTCCAGAAAAGGAAGGCGTTTCTGCGCCTCCGTTTTTGATGCTGGTCCTATCAAATTGACATGCCATCTGTTGGGGTATCGCCACAATTCCATCGACTCTGAGTACTGTTTGAGCCGATTGAGGGCCATTTTCTCGCCATTGACACGGTCCAAACCACGCTCAAATGCCAGCGTATGCACATGCATCTGGGGGTTTGACTTCATCAAATCAGCGAGCAAGCGGTGCTCATCCATGCAGTTGGGGCACCAAGACCCCATGACACTCAATACATGCACGGCGCTGTCTGAGGCGGACCACACCCACTCCGTAGGGTTTCCAAGCAAGTCCTTACCTGCATATCCAATAGGCACCTGGGTCCATACCGCTTGGTTTCCAGAAGCGAGCGGCGCGTCTGAATCGGATTTGAGGTGCGCGGTAAAGGGTGTTTGGTAGTGGTTGCCGCTCGAGAAAACACCATCAACCAAGCTGTCTGTAATGCTGGTGTTGGCACTAAAGTGGAACAAGTGCGCCCCGTCGAAGGTCTGCAAGGTCAACATGCCGTTGGTCTCCTCTCCGTGCAGATAACGGAAGTCTCCCGTTGCGGTTTCAATGGTGCCTTTCAGCTGGCCCTTTGAGGATCGGTTCAAAACGAGGTCCCCAAACCATGGGTCTTCGTTTCCGAAAGCCATGCGCCAGGTTTCATTACTTGTCCATTCGCCATTTAATGAGCCCCCCACTTTCTCCTCAATAAATTCGATATCAACGGTATATGGTGTTTCTCCGGTGCGCAGGACATCGGTCCATGAACCTTGGCCCTCGCGGTCTAGGCACAGCATTCCGTCAAACACAGGGACCCTGTAGCAAGCGCTGTCAATGGGGAGGAGAACGAGCCTCTCTGCTCCATTTTTGAGCACCAGCTTTTCCGGGCTGCGGTTGGTGGGAATCCGGACCTTAATGGTATCAGAAAGGTGAAAAACCAACGTGCCTTCAACCGCTGACTTTGGAGTGGCCTCAGGGCTTGGAAGCTGAGGTGGGTTAGAACCGCACCCGAAAACCCCAAGCCCTGAGGCCAGGATGACTGCTGTTTTAAGCCAGTCAGATGGGCGCATCAGAAATCAAATTTGATGCCTTGGGCCAGAGGCAGCTCCGTGCTGTAGTTGATGGTGTTGGTCTGTCTGCGCATGTAGCCTTTCCAAGCATCGCTGCCTGATTCGCGGCCTCCACCGGTTTCTTTTTCGCCTCCAAAAGCGCCACCAATTTCAGCTCCGCTGGTTCCAATGTTAACGTTGGCGATCCCGCAGTCGCTGCCGTTGGCAGAAAGGAAGAGCTCTGCGCTGCGCAAGTTGGTGGTCATGATGGCCGAGGAGAGGCCTTGTACAACGCCGTTTTGCATGGCCATGGCCTCGTCGAGCGTATCGTACTTCATGACGTACAAAATGGGTGCAAAGGTCTCGTGCTGTACAATGGCCATGTCGTTGTTTGCCTCCGCAATGGCGGGCTTGACATAGCAACCAGATTCGTAGCCATTGCCCTGGAGCACGCCCCCCTCAACGAGGATGCGTCCGCCTTGAGCGACAACGTCTTCAAGGGCTTTGCTGTAGGCTGACACGGCATCGTGGTCGATGAGTGGCCCCACATGGTTGTTTTGGTCCAGAGGGTCTCCAATGCGGAGCTGTCCGTACGCGCTTTTGATGGCATCTACCACCTTGTCATAAATGCTGCTATGGATGATTAAACGGCGCGTGGAAGTGCAGCGTTGACCACAGGTTCCAACGGCTCCGAATACGGTGCCAGGCACCACCATTTTGAGTTCAGCATCTGCCTCCACGATGATGGCGTTGTTGCCACCGAGCTCAAGGAGACTCTTTCCGAGGCGAGCAGCAACAGCTTGGGCGACGATCTTACCCATGCGGATGGATCCTGTGGCAGAAACCATGGCGACGCGCTTGTCGTGCGTCATCATCTCGCCCACTTTGTAGTCACCTTGGATGATACAGGACAGGCCCTTGGGCACATAATCAAGGTCTGCAGTGACTTCATTCCAGATGTTCTGGCAAGCAACAGCAGTCAGGGGTGTCTTTTCAGAGGGTTTCCAAATGCAGGCGTTGCCACAGACCCAAGCAAGGGCCGTGTTCCAGTTCCAAACGGCAACAGGGAAGTTGAAGGCACTAATGATTCCAACAACACCGAGGGGATGCCACTGCTCGTACATGCGGTGTCCAGGGCGCTCTGAATGCATGGTTAAGCCATACAGCTGTCGTGAAAGGCCGACTGCGAAATCGCAGATGTCGATCATCTCCTGAACCTCGCCAAGTCCTTCTTGAAGGCTTTTGCCCATTTCATAAGACACGAGCGCACCGAGCGCGTCTTTGTGCTGGCGCAATGCCTCGCCATAGAGGCGCACCACTTCTCCGCGCTGAGGGGCGGGAATGTTTCTCCATTCTTTGGCTGCGGCTGTGGCGGCAGTAATGGCCTCTTCATAGAGAGAAGCGTCGCAAATACCGGTGCTGCCAATGGTGGCACCATCCACAGGGCTGATGCTGTTGATGTCGTTTCCAACGTTGTGGTTGGAGTTGCCGATTTGGGTGCCGGGGTTGTGGTCGGTGAGTCCGAGCTGTGCGAGGTGGGCCTTCATATTCATGTTCTGGTCTTCTAGCGCGCGAAGGTACCGCCCATGACGTGTTGTCTGGTTTTTTAGTTTAAGTGGTTGTAAATCAGTGTTTTGTGTTTTTGGGCTAACGTTGGCGCATTGATGGTTGGACCTGCCAATGGTGTGTGAGTCGCTGAGAAGGGCTTAAAACACTGTTCACAATGTTCCACGTGGAACATTCACCTTCCGAGATAGACCATGAGTACAGATAAGTCCGAGGCAGAGACTCCGCTGATCTTACCTGCCTCGCCAAGGGTGAGGGGTTTGGCGTTTTGAAGCTTCTGTCTTGCCTCCATGCTCAGGGAGGTGAGCCGGCTGTATTCGAGGTCTGTTGGTAGAGCAAGGTCAAAGAGCGTTTTCATCCGATCAGCTTGGGCTTGTTCCTTTTCTATGTAGCCTTTGTACTTGATGCTGGTTTCTAGAAAGTCTGCCCAGGTATCAGGTATGGACTGGAATTGTTCTGTCAACTCCTTGGATGTTGGAATGAGCTGTGAGAGCTTGATGTGTGGACGAGAGATCAGCTGGCTCCACCTTGTTTTCTGGCGAATCGAAGAACTGCCATGCTGTTCAAGGGTGGGGTTGATGGACTCGGGCTCTGCGTTGTTGCTGTGGATCCAGCGTTCGAGGTGTTGAAGCGTTTGCTGTTTGCTGCTGTACTTGTCCCAGCATGTGTTATCGATCAGTCCGAGCTTCCTCCCTTTTGGCGTGAGCCGTTGATCGGCATTGTCTTGACGCAGGAGTATGCGGTACTCGGCGCGGCTGGTGAACATCCGGTAGGGCTCATCGGTGCCTTTGGTGACCAAGTCATCGATGAGTACGCCGATATAGGCTTCATCTCTTCCAAGTGTGAAGGGTGCTTGTTCGATGCGGTTTTGGTGGCAGTTGATGCCTGCAATAAGTCCTTGACATGCGGCCTCCTCGTATCCGGTTGTCCCATTGATTTGACCTGCGAAATAGAGGTTGCGGAGGTTTTTGGTCTCAAGGGTATGGTGCAATTGGGTCGGCGGGAAATAATCGTATTCAACAGCGTAGCCCGGTCGGAACATGCGCACGTTCTCAAGGCCAGGTATAAGGCGCATGGCTTCCAGTTGTACTTCTTTTGGAAGGGACGTAGAAAAGCCATTCACATAGGTTTCTATGGTGTGGCGGCCTTCGGGTTCTATGAAGATTTGGTGCCTGTCTTTGTCTGCGAAGCGGTGAATCTTGTCTTCTATACTGGGACAGTATCGGGGACCCTTGCTTTGGATGGCACCATTGAACATGGGGCTTTGGTGCAGGGAGGCGGCGAGTTTGTCGTGTACTTGAGGGTTGGTGTAGGTGATGTGGCAGGGCAGTTGATCAGCAATGGAGCTGTTGCCATAGTAGCTGAAAGCCTCAAGGGTTGCTTCGCCAGGTTGTTGCTCTGTCTTTGAATAATCAATGCTACGTCCATCAACCCTAGGTGGTGTACCTGTTTTCATGCGGCCTGTGAGAAAGCCGTGCTCGGAAAGTTGTTCTGTAATGCCTTCTGCCGCTCTCTCTCCAGACCTGCCACCAGCGAATTGTTGGGCGCCTAAATGAATCTTACCTTGGAGAAATGTGCCTGAGGTAAGGATGGTGGAATGGCTGTAGATTTTGATGCCGAGTTGGGTGCAAACCCCCTTCACTTGTCCGTTTTCGATAATGAGGGATTGCACCATGTCTTGCCAGAGGTGGACATTGGAGTTGGATTCGAGTGTGGTGCGCCATTGCTGTGCAAACTGGTGTCTGTCGTTCTGAGTACGCGGTGACCACATGGCGGGGCCTTTCGAGCGGTTGAGCATCCGGAATTGAATGGCGCTGGAATCTGATATTCGTCCGCTCATCCCTCCGAGGGCATCGATTTCCCTGAGGATTTGGCCTTTCGCAACGCCTCCCATAGCGGGGTTACAGCTCATGGCGCCGACGGTCGCCAGGTTCATCGTTACGAGGAGAACTTTGGCTCCAAGGGTCGCTGCAGCGTGTGCAGCTTCGTTGCCTGCGTGTCCTGCGCCGACAACGATGACGTCATAATGGTCTAGCATGGTATATGTTCCACGTGGAACGTTTGGGTGCTTAAAATGTCCTCTTGCTGAGCCAGAGGTTTTCTTTTGACCGCATCTCTGTGCGCTCCTCTGGTGTTTGGTCGTTATAGCCCATAAGGTGCAATACTCCGTGGGCCATGACCCTGTGAAGTTCTTCTAAGGGGTTGGTATTGTGGTGTTTAGCGTTGTCCCTTGTCCGGTCGATTGAAATCAAAACATCTCCGGCAATACCACGGGCAGAAGGGGTGGGAAAGGTCAGAATGTCGGTGAGGTAATCGTGCTGAAGAAACTGGCGATTGGCATCGAGCATGTAGGGGTCATCACAGAAAAGAAAAGCGAGTGATCCCAAAGTCTTGCCGTCAAGTGCGGAACATTGGTGCAGCCACGAGCGAACGCCTGTGCGTTGGCGCAGGCGAAAAGTGGGGTGCTGAAATTGAAATGTGATGGACGCAGAGGCCATCAGTTGGCGCTCTCCACTTGCGGTATGGCGCTTTCGAAGCGCATGATGGCCACCCTACCTAGGTCTTGGAACTCGCATGAATCGGCGAGCTGGCGCATGAGAAACACGCCTCGGCCGTTTGGCTTCTCGAGGTTTTCTGGAGCAGTGGGGTCGGGAATGTTGTCGAAATCGAATCCTGGTCCCTGATCGGAAATCTTGAACTGCAGAACAGGCCCCTCGACGGAGACTTCCACTTGAACCATCTTGTTGATGTCCAGTTTGTTGCCGTGTACGATGGCGTTGTTCACGGCCTCTGTCATGGCGATAAGAATTTCGCCATAATGTGTCTCATCTACACCCAGTTCTTCGCTGAGCGTGTTGATGAGGCTTTCAACTTCGGTGATGCCTTCCATGCGGGAGGCGATATGCAGGTGTCGCAGTACGGACATGATGTGGATTCACTCCCTTTCCGGGGAGTCCAAAGTATTGAAATAATCGTTGACCTTTTGCTTGTAGTATGGGGTAAGGTCAGCGGGAACGGTTCTCAGAAGTTCGATTTCTTGAGCTTTTCTGCGTTCGTATTCCTCAAGGCTAGGGGGCGCATCCCTTGGATTGTCTCGGGCTGTCTTTGATTCACGTTCCTCTTTTTCACCACGAACACGTTCTGCATTCTCGGCCTGTAAAAGTCGTGTGAGAATGTCTTGCTGACGGTCGAGGGTCAGCTGGTCGAGCGCTCCATTGACAATGTCTTTCTCGATCTCCTCCATCTCCTTGGCAATTTGTTCGAGTCCGTTTCCTTGTCCTGAACCATCTTCATTGAGTTGATTGCCAAGTTCTTGGGTCATCTTTCGGATGGCGGCCTGTTGGGCGGCCATCTGTGCAAGGCCTTTGCTGAGTTTTCGGTTGCCGTCTTTGCCCTCCCCTTGGTTAGACCCCTTCATCTTTTTCTTCATCTGCTCCAATTGCTTGGTCAGAGATTGCTGCATGCCCTTGAGTTGTTTGGCACTTGGAGAGGGTTTTGAGCCACTTCCTCCGGGTTTTTCGCAATTGCCGGTTCCCGGTTTGTTGCAGCTCGATTGGTTCTGCATTTGCTGTAAAACCTCGTCAAGCAGCAGAGCGAGGTTGTTGAAAGAGGTCATCACATACTGCTGGTTTGTGGTGATGATGGGTGTTTCCCTGTCTGTAAATCCGTCGAGGGCTTGGCCCATGTGGAGGTTCACAAGGTTGATTTCGCGGTTGACAATGGATTGCAGTTGCGTGACGCGCTTGCTCAAGGCAAAGAGGCTGTCTTTGACCATTTCTGCATCGTCCTTGAGTTTGCGCTGAACCTGGCCGTGGCGGACGTAGCGGGGGTCGTCTTTTTGGGTGGTTCCGACCGAAGCCATGAGGTCTTCTTCGTCAAAAGAGAGCGTGATGATGTTCTCGAGGAGTGCCCTCAGGGCTTCCATGTCTTCTTCCATGGATTCCTGCTCGCCTTGTTCCATGGAGCTCTGCATCTGCTGCGCCATCTGCTCCATTTTACCCGCCGCGCTCTTCTGCTTTTCGGAGGCCTTCTTTTCCTTGCCGCTATCGAGTTGCTCACTCGCCTCATTCATCTCTTGTTCTATCTCTTCTTGCAGGTCTTCCATGGTGGGAACCTTGTTGGGGTTCTCGAGCTCCTTGTTGAGCTTCTCAGCATCGTCTAGCGCCTCCTTGACTTTGTCAAATTCTTTGTTGAGTGAATCTTGCTTTGCCGCCAGCTCCTCCTCGGGTGTTTCCCCTGCCTCGGTCTCTTCTGCCAGTGCTTCCTGCTCTTCTGCCAGCTTCTCAAGGTCTGAGATGGCCTCTTCCATTTTCTGCTCCCATTGAAGCTGTTTGAACTGCTCTAAAGCACGGTCAAGCTCCTGCTCCAAGGACTCCTGATCGAGGTCCATTTGGTCCAGCTGTTCCTCGATTTGCTCTTTGTCACCTTCTTCGAGCTGTTCCATGAGTTCGCGGAGCTCGTCAAACATTTGCTGAAGCTCGTCGGTCATGACCTCGTCCATCAGCTTTTGGAGCTCGTCTTGCTTCTTCTGGATCTCTTCATTGGGTGGAGTGAACTCCGACTGCTGGTTGTTCTTCTCGCGGTTTTTCTCCTGCATCTCCTCGACTTGCTCTTTCAGCGCTTCCTGCTGCTTGAGCAATTCTTCGAGGGCCGCTTTTTCTTCCCAACCGAGCTCGTCCTCCTCCATGAGCTCACGGCGCAATTCGCGCATTTGCTCGCGAAGCCGCTTGGCTTCTTCCAAGTTCTCTTCGAGAGCTGCGGTCAATTCGGCATCGGCGCTGTCCAGGCGTTGGGCCAATTCTTCTTCGGTGGGTGCCGCATAACGGAACGTCCTGGAGCGTGTGACTTTGGCTCCATTGACCCCGTCGTTGTCGCGGATTTCAAACCAATATTCTACTTCGTCCCCGAGGCCAACACCAATGTCTGCCAAGTCCCAGAAGTGCAAAAAGCTGTCCTCACGGCCTCTTGGCGCATCGAGGGTGGCCTGGTCTTGTTGCCCTCCCTTGGGGCGCCATACAAACCGAAGGCTGCTAAAGCCATAATCGTCTTGGACTATTCCGTTGAATGTGAGCCGTGTAAGTGAAGTGCTGTCTGATATTTCAGCCACCCGAATCGTGGGGGGACGGTCAGCTATGCTGCGCAGCCGGTAACGTACCGAGTCCAATACACCGACCGTTTCCGATTGGGGGTAGAGCACATATGCGAGGTCCTTATCGGCGGTTTTTGAGAAGCTAAAACGGTTGCTGACATCTGGGTTCAGACGCGCGAGGTCTTCGCCCCAGCGAAGCCCTAGAGCCGTTGTATTGCGCGTGCCCAACTGAAAAGAAAGGACCGTTCCTTCGGGAACGTCGAGGTCGCCTTCATTGCGCTGTTGATAGGGGGGGAGTCCTGTGTGAAGGGGAGGCTGAATTTCGATGCGAAGGTCTTGGAGTTCTGGCCTCGGGAGGACCAACAAGCGAAGGTCGAGGGCGGGAGTTCCCGGCGCAGAAACCTCGAGGTCCATGGACCCGCGCACGTTTCGAAAGACATAATTCCATTCTCCAGTCGGGGTGCGGTTCATCCGGAAACGCCCTTCGCCCGCTTGCACTTCTACCTTGGTTGGCACCACTGTGCCTTCCGTGCGAACGGTCAACGTGAAGTCAGACTGGGCGATGGCTTCGAGTTCTTGGTCACACATCAACCGGAAATCCGGAGGAATCACCAACTCTGTGCGGTGTCTGATCAACCGCTCTGTTGGGGCATCTACCGCTTCGGGCACCAAGATGTAAAGGGCTGCGAAGACCAGCATGGGGGGCAGGACGTACTTGAGGTACCGGCGGTTTTCTCCAAAATCAACGGCAGCACTAAATCGGTAAGGGCGGAGTTGCTCGCTGCGCTGGTGGATGGAGGCCAGCAAAAGGTCTTGTCCTTGGTCAGCGGGGGTTGCATCGGCGCGTTCCTGAAGCTGAAGGGTGTTCAGCAAGCGGTCTTCGATCTCGGGGAAATGCTGTCCAACGATGTGCGCGGCCTGAGCGTGATTCAATCCTCCCCGGAGCTGAAACAGGCGCATTGCAGGCCATGCCAGGTAGCGAACTGCGACCACTGCGATGGTGGTCACGAATCCGTAAAACAGGACTGTCCGGGCAATTGTACCGAATTGACCAAACGCTTCAAGGGCCAGTACAGTGAGCCAAGCCAAAGGAAAAGCAGCCAGCAGCAACAGCAGCCCGCGCAGCATTTCATTCCGGTGGTACTTGCGGATAAAGGCGTCCAGGTTCTGGCGCAAATCCTGGTGTGGAGCTTTTGACATGGAGAAATTCCTCAACGGGAAACCGACCACTGAAGTTACGCCGGGATTGCCCCATTAATTTCATGAACTGTTAAACCCTCCAAACGTTGGGCTTCCTACTTTCGCGCTCCAATTCTAACGGACTGAATATGCGTTCCGTATCCCTCTCTCCCTGTTTCCGCGCTGCGCTTCTCGCGCTGTGCCTGGCTTCCTTTGCCCCCTATTTTGCTCAAGACGTCTTCCTCAACGAGGTGGACAGCGACTCCAACACTGTTCCCGACAGCACCGAGTTTGTGGAGCTTTATGGGGCACCAAATGCACCGCTGGACGGCCACGTTGTGGTGTTTTACAAGGGGGGAGGCAGTCCGCTGACGAGCAACGTGTACGCCGCTTTTGACCTCGACGGCATGTCGACAGACTCGGCGGGTTTTTTCTTGTTGGCCAATCCCGCAGTGGAAGGGGCCGACCTGATTTTTGAGCCTGGTTTGCTGCGAGATGGCGGCGACGCTGTCGCTTTGTTTGAGGGAGACAGCGCTGATTTCCCCTTTGCCACACCGGTGACTTCGGCCGGGTTACTCGATGCCGTCGTTTACGGAACCGCTGACCAGACCAACCCTTTTCTGATTGATTCACTGACCCCTGGCCAACCTCAGTTGGACGAGTGGCTCTACGGATCGCAGAACGGAGGGTCCTTGGCTTGGGCGCGTTTGCCCGATGGCGGCCCCGCATTTTCATCGGATCAGATGGTCCTCCAGCAGCCCACACCGGGTTACACCAATCTGTTGGATTGCGACGGCGGGCTGATCAGCGCCCAAGGGGGGGAGAATGGAACCGCTCAGATCTGTGTAGACCTTGCTGGCGGCTTTCTTCCTTTCACGGCAGAAAGCAACGCTTTTGAGAGCCAATACGGCCTGGTGATCACCGACCTCCAAGGCGAAGTTCTCGATGTCGTCCCGGGTGGAGAGGGAAACCTCGGCTACAATTTCTCTGGCAGCCCGGCGGGCCCCTGTCTGGTTTGGGGCATGAGCTATGATGGCGACCTGGACCCGTCCAGCATCGAGGTTGGCGCTCCTTATGACAGCATTGCCGCTTCTGGATGTGTGGCCTTTAGCGCTCAGCCGGTGGAAGTGGACCGCATTTTTTGCCTCCCACCAAGTTGTGATGGGGGCGCGGTTTCCACTGCAGGAGGCGCCGACCAGGCCATCGGTTGCTTGGGTTTTGCCAACACCGTGGTGCCTTTCGGTTACGTTTCGGAAAGCCCCGAGGCACCGTACTTGTTTGTCATCGCGTCGGCCGAAGGGGACATCGTGGACAGCACAACCACCCCTGCCTACGATTTTGAAGTCCTGGGCGTTGGTGAGTATGAAGTCTACGGATTCAGCTATCTCGGCACCATTGACACGGCGTCCTTTGTGGTGGGGCTGCCCGTGACCGCATTGGCGGCTGACTCTTGTAGTGCTCTGTCCTACAATCACTTAGATGTTTCAATCCAGGCATGTGACCCCACGGGCCTTTGCACCGACCTTTTCTTCTCCGAATACGTGGATGGGAGCACATTTAGCAAAGGGCTGGAGCTTTACAACCCCAGCGCGACCGCTTCGGCAGACCTTTCGGAATACACCGTCAAAACGTTCAACAACGGAAGTTCAGTCGCCAACCATGAAGTCAGCTTAGACGGCACCTTAGGCCCCGGTGAGGTCTATACCATCGTCAACCCATCATCGGTTCCTGAACTCATTGCCTTGGCGGATTTGCTCAACGACGTGACGCTTTTCAACGGCAACGATGCGACCACCTTGGAGCGCAACGGCGTAGTGGTGGACGTGCTGGGAGAGGTGGGCGTGAATCCCGGAGCGGGATGGCCGGTCAACGACATCACCATGCTCCACAACACCCTTGTGCGCACCCCGGAGGTTACTACGGGAAGCACCGATTGGGATGTGGTGGACGACCAGTGGTTTGACTTTCCTGAGAACACCTTCGAATTTTTCGGTGAGCACAACGCGCTGCCTTGCGGACTGGATACCACCGCGGTGCCCATCATCGGTTTCTCGGCGTCGGAAGTGCTCGCTTTTGAGGGCGACATCATAGGGGTGGAGATCCCCATTGCTTTGCCCCTCCAAGAAGTTCAGGTGCAGGTGGACGTTTTGGAAGGCAGTACCGCCACCCCGATCGCTGATTTCGGCACCTTGTTTCCATTGGCATTGACCTTCCCCCAAGGCTTGCTGTCCCCTCAGATGTTCACCATTGGCATTGTCGATGACTTCGAACCAGAGGGGATCGAGACATTTACCCTCTCCATCACCATCCTTTCGGGCGAAGCAGAATTGGCCCAGGAAAACCTCACGGTCACCATTGCCCCCAACGACCTTGGTTTTCCGCATTACCCCATTGCGGACGTTCGCGGCATCGACGGAAACGGCGTTTTGGACAGCTTGCTGGTTCCCTGCGAATTGCGCGGCGTTGTGCACGGTTTTAATACCTACCCCAGCGGATTGCGGTTCACCATCATTGATCCAACAGCGGGCATTGAAGTGTACAGCCCGGTGGACAATTTCAACTACCTGGTCGAAGAGGGCGACAGTGTGCGCATCCGCGGCTCTGTGCAGCAATTCCAAGGGCTGGCGCAGATTTTGGTCGACACTTTGATCCTCGCCACACAAGGGGAGCCCCTGCAGGAGCCCGAGCTGGTCAATGCCTTGAGCGAGGACACCGAAAGTGCCCTGGTGCGTTTGAAGTGCGTAGAGCTTGTGAATCCTGATGCTTGGACGAACCAAGCGCCCCAATTCGAGGTGTATGTATCGACTGGAGCAGCCTTGTATCTGATGGTGGTGGATGCCGACACGGACTTGTTTGGTACTGATGCGCCCGAGGGAATATTCGGTGTGACGGGCATCGGCGGGCAGCGGGATTTAGAGTCCCCCTTCGTGAATGGCTATACCATCCTTCCGCGCAGTGCTGCTGACCTTTCGGAGCCGGTACAGGCTGACTTTTTTGTGGAGGATTTCTGGAACACAGAAGACGGCCCAGTGCCCTTCGAGAACCTGTCCACTGGAGCTGGCGGTTACTTCTGGTCTTTTGGAGACGGCACACCGCCCGACACCACGACTTCACCGCTTCACGATTACCTCACAGAAAACACCTTTACCGTCGTTTTGACCGCGCAAAGCCAAGACGGCGTCTGCTCGGACCAGGTGAGCCAAGAAGTGACGGTCGTCTTTCCCGACACCAGCATCATCGGCATCGTTGAACCCGAACTTGACGCCCCCTTCCAGTTTGGACCCAACCCATTTGGAGTTTCGGAGGACTTTGGACTGACCACAGAGGTCGCCCTTGCGCAATGGGTGCTGCTCGATGGTGCCGGTCGCCGGGTGATGCAAGGAGGGGCATTGGCGCCCATGGACCGTCTCATGCTCCCCGCAGAGTCGCTGCAAACGGGGTGGTACTCGTTGCAATTGACCGGCGCAGATCAAAGGCGCTGGAGCCTGTCGCTCGTGCGCAGATGATGCTCCACCGATGAAGCCCCTTCACGCCCAGATCACCCTCCACGCGACGGTTGTGGTGTTCGGTTTTACGGGGGTCTTGGGCAAGCTGATTTCGCTTTCGGCGGTGCCGCTTGTGTTTTGGCGCACCTTGATTGGCGCTGGAGGGCTGTATGTATGGATGTGGTTGCGACGTTCAGCAGCGCCCTCCATGTCCAGCCAGGTCAGGTTGGGCATTGTGGGCACAGGCCTTCTGGTGGCCGTTCATTGGGTGACTTTTTTTGCGGCCATCAAGGCTTCGACCGTGTCGCTGGCATTGGCGGTCATGGCCACAGTCCCGGTTTTTGTAGCCTTGATTGAGCCGGTGCTGCGCCGGCGTCGGATTGACCCTTTGGAGCTCCTATTGGGCCTGGTGGCGGTCTTGGGTTTGTGGTGGATGTACAGGGTGGATGTGAGCTACGGGCACGGCATGTTGCTGGCGCTGGTGAGCGCTTTCTGTGCCGCCTTGTTTGGCACGCTCAACAGCATTTGGGGAGGCCATGCTCCATCCTTGACCGTGTCCCGTTTGGAATTGGCCTCGGCCTGTTTGGGCCTCGCTGTTTGGATGTCGGTCATGGGCGGATGGCAGCAAGCCTTGCCGACCTCGACAGACTGGATGTGGCTGCTCTTGCTGGGCATCTTGGCCACGTCCGTGGCTTTCGCTTTGACCGTCGAGGTCATGAAGGTGATGAGTCCATTTACGGTGGCCATGGCCATCAATTTGGAGCCGGTTTACGCCATCATTTTGGCCCTGCTCATTTTTGGAGAGGAAGAGGTGATGCCCCCCGGTTTTTATGGGGGGGCCTCTGTTTTATTGGTGACGGTGTTTTTGGACGCCTGGCTCAAGCGCAAAAAGGCGCCGCGCAGGGGCGCTTGATCAACACATCAACTTCAAGGTAATGGCATCGCCCATGGGCCAGCGGGGCTCCGGGATGCGCAACCGCCCTTCGTGCCATTCGCAATCGCCGTCTGCGATCAACCCCTGCAGTCCTTTTTGCGTCAAAAGGTCTAGTCCAGTATCGTCGAGCAAAGCTGACGGGTTCACCCCTTCGGTGCGCCTTAGGCCAGTGATGAGGGCCTCGTTGAATCGGTCGGCATGGGTGAGCAACTCGAAAGATTGCTGTTCGCCGAAGTCTCCTTGCTTAAATGCACGTAAAAATCCAGCATTTGAACGGGCATTCCACCAACGCTTGGGTGCATTAAAGCTGTGGGCTCCGGGTCCAACCCCGAGGTAAGGGGTGCCATCCCAATAGGCTGAGTTGTGTCTGCTCCGGCCGCCAGCCCGGGCAAAATTTGACACTTCGTAGTGCTCGAATCCCGCAGCTTCGGTGGCCGTGCAGAGCGCTTCGTACTCTCGAACGACCCGCTCGTCTGGAGGGGCAGTCAACTGCCCTTTGTCGAGTTGATGGCCATACAAGGTGCGCGGCTCGGCCGTCAAAATGTAGCAACTGAGGTGATCGGCGGGCAGAGACAAGGCGCGTTGCAAATCGCTGTGCCATCGGTTTTCAGGCCCAACAGGAAGGCCGTACATCAGGTCCAATGAGATGTGTTCGAACCCCAGTTCGGCAGCGCGGTGTATGGAAGATTCGGCGGTTTCAGCGCTGTGTATACGCCGCATCCACTTCAAAACATCGGGGTCAAAACTCTGAATGCCCACGCTCAATCGGTTCACCCCAATGTCTTTGAGCGACCTCAAACTTGCCGCATCTAGGTCTTCAGGGTTGGCCTCTACGGTCCACTCTTCCAATGCCCAATCGGCGCATTGGAATGCCGTCTCAGCAATCTGACCAAGGGCCTCTGCGCCCAGAATGCTCGGGGTTCCTCCACCGAAGTACAGGGTCCGAAATGTGTGCCCCGACCACGCGGGCATGGAGGCTTTGATTTCCGCAGCGATGGCTTCTACCATGCTGTTTCGACCGTCCAGTCGTGTGGTAAAGTGGAAGTCACAATACGAGCAGGCTTGCGCGCAAAATGGGACGTGCACATACAATCCTGCCATGGAGCGCAATTTCGGTGCTGAACGGGGGTAAATTGACCCCATGGCCCGATATCGCAATGCCCAGGGGCAAGAAATGCCCGAAAACTCCGGTGAGTCTCGTTTGTACGAAGATGACCGCGGCCGCTGGTGGGTGCGCATTGGTTACCGCAACCACCGCGTTTCGGTCCAACCGATGGAAGGGGGCAAGTGGGACATCCGTTTGGATGGCGTGGCGGACGAATGGTCCGTCCATGGCTTGCGCGAAACGCTCATGGAGCGCATGGGAATCGAAGAAGGGGCCGATTCAGCATCCAAAGACCTGCGGGCTCCCATGCCCGGAAAGGTGCTGGAAGTCCTGGTCGAAGAAGGCCAAACCGTCCAAGAAGGGGATGCAATGCTGGTGCTAGAGGCCATGAAAATGGAGAATGTGCTGCGTGCTGGAGCACCCGGTGTTGTGGCTGTGATCGGCGTGGAAGCAGGCAAAGCCGTTGAGAAAGAGGCGGTTTTGATCAGTATGGAAGACTGACAAAGCGAGCAACTTCCCTTAGTCACCTTTCGTTGTGGATAATACATGGCGGGGCTTCAGGCTGGCCCGTTGGCGCCACTACCTTCGATATTCCACACCCATGCGCGCACACAGAATCGGGATTCCCCTGCTCCTCATGTCGTTGTTGACGTCTTCGGTACAGCTCTGTGCCCAGTCTTGCAGCAACCCCTTGACGGTTTGTCCAGAAGAGCCACAGTCGGTATTCATTACCGAGCCGGCTTTTTTGAACTTCGACTGCATTGACGCGACACATGTTGCCGTGCTTCGTTTTCGGTCCAACCACAATTTTGAGAACCCCGGAAACGCACGCATCCGCATCTCACAGGTTTCATGCGAAGGGGCCAGCGGTCCAGACTCGTTGTCGGCCGTGGTGGTTTCTGCTTCAGGGGACCCCTGTGATCCCGCCGGCCTCACAGCCATGGGCCCGTGCATTTCAGGAGTGGACAACCTCGTCTGGGAGTCTTCGACCCTCACCCACAACAGCGAGTATTTCCTACTCATTGGCACCGAACACGACCCCTCTGATACGGTGTGCACCATGTATGTCGAACTCGAAGGCGATGGGGTGACCATGGACGCTTGCTGCAACCACACTTTGATTTCAGGAGAGTCGGCTCAGCTGGAGGTAGTCGGAGGTGACCCTGTTTACGGCTACACATGGACGCCTGAGTTCTATTTGTCTGACCCCAGCATGGGTACAACCACAGTGACCCCAGCAGAAACCATCAGCTACCAAGTGGACGGTGTGATCGGCGATTGCCAGGTCAGCAGTTCCGTCACAGTGACCGTGGGCTCTCCCATCGGAGTGCCCAACAGCTTTACGCCGAACGGCGATGGCATCAATGATTTCTGGGGCATTGACGGCATTGGGGCCTTTCCTGGAACCAAGGTGGAGGTGTTCAACCGGTGGGGTCAATTGGTGCACCGTTCATTGGGATACAGCCAACCTTGGGACGGCAATGGCCGCTCAGGAAAACCGCTGAATCCTGGGACCTACTACTACGTCATTGAACTCAATGATGAGTCCCTTCCAATCCCACCTGAAACGGGCCATGTAGCCATCATTCGATGAAGCAGAGAAGCCTATCTATTTCCATTGGGGCCTTGTTGTTGTCTATAGGGACAACCCTGCAGGTTCAAGCGCAGCAGCTTCCCTTGCGCACCAACTGGCAATTCAATTATTTCCAGGAGAACCCGGCTTTTGCAGGGTTTACAGACTGCCTTGAATTAAAGGCGGGTTTCCGCCAACAATGGGCCGGATTCGACGGTGCTCCTCAAACGGCATTCGCCAACCTTCAGGGCGAACTTGGACGTTCTGCCGGAGGTGGAATTCATGGTTTTGGTGGCCGGGTCACAGACGATTCAGCAGGGCCATACGGGTTTACCCAATTGGACTTGGCTTACGCTTATCACATGAAAATGGCCCAAGGATGGCGCTTGGCAGCAGGCGCGGCAGTTGGGTTTATGCAGTATCGGTTGTCCCTGGGCGAGATCGTCCTCCCGGACTTCCAGGCGGGCAATGATCCCGCCATAACATCCAATGCCAACCAGCTGCTGGCTCCCACGGTGGACTTCGGCATTTGGGCTTACAACAAGTACACTTTTTGGGGGCTCTCCATTCAGAACCTCGTGGAGCCATCCGTGGACCAATGGGGATTGGACACCCGTTTTCGCCGCCATGTCAGCTTGACTGGAGGGTCCATGATCCGTTTGGATGGACCGTGGAGTTTTCACCCTGCAGGGTCCATTCGCTTTGCGGCAGGCGCACCCGTGGCCGTGGACGTTCAGGCCATGTTTGACTATGACGAATCTGTTCGGTTCGGATTGGGTTATCGGAATGAAACAGCGCTGGCAGCCATCATGACATTAAACCTGATGGAAAACCTGACCATCGGCTATGCATATGACTGGAATGTTGGCCCCTTGAGTCAAGCGTCGGCCAACACACACGAAATCACCCTCGGCGTATTGGCTTGCCCCATTAAGTCTGGACACGTCCCATGCGCTGCATTCCAGTAACCGCACCGCAACCCCATCCGTCTTTGGACGTATAGAGAACATACCGCGCAGATGAAAAAACACCCCAGTGCATACCGACCCCGCATGATCCCGACCAAAGGGAGAGACGCGGTCGGTGCCAAGTGGTGTCTGTCGTTGTTGTTGGCCTTGCCGTTGCTTTTCAATGCGCAATCGGATTGCCCAGATGCGGTGGATGTTCTCCAGCCTATCACATGCAGCGGCGCCGATGACGGTGTGCTGTCGGTGGCCATCCCAGATGGCGTCGCGTCCAGTGATGTTTATTGGCTCCAAAACAACGACACCCTCTTTGGGGCCACCCAGTCCAACTTGGGTCCAGGCAGTTACCTCGTCTTCATTCCGGGCTGTCCTCCGCTGGGAGCGACCCTCAATGAGCCGTTCACCTTTTTCATCAGCGCAGCCATTACCCGGCTTCCCACCTGCGACGACCCTTGTTCGGGTGAAATCACTGTGACCCCCAATTTTGGTCAAGGAGAAGTCACATACTCATGGTCACAGGACGCCGCGGAAACCGGTCCTGTCGGCGACAACGTATGTGAGCAGGTGGTTTTGGTCTCGGCGGTAGACGGCAACGGATGTACCGATCAAGACATCATTGTGGTGGAGATTCCCGATGTCGAACTCCTCACTTTTGGCACAGACCCGAGTTGTTTCGGTTTCTCCGATGGTGCTGTTGCTGCCATTGCTACGGGAGGTTTGGGCGGTGGTTTTGATTTTGAATGGGACGATGCCCAAGGGGCGGAGGTCGGCGATGAGGCCGAAATCACTGGATTGCCGGCGGGTGGTTACCTGGTCACGGCCACCGACACCGGGGGCTGTTCCCAAACCGAAACGGTTTTTCTTCAAGCGCCGCCGCCTGTAGATGTCGACATGTCGGCCACTGGAGTCAGTTGCTTTGGGGATTCTGATGGCACGGCATCGGCATACTTCGACAACGCGGTTTCCTATGCTTGGCTTGGTCCCGAAGGGTATGCAGCATCGGGCCCTGACGTCGATTCTCTGGCTTCTTTGGCTCCCGGTCTTTATGAAGTGCAAGTCACGGCATTGGATGGGTGCGTTGGTGCAGGCAGTGTTGAAGTCCTTTCTCCGGACCCCCTTTTCGCCGAGCCATTCTTGTCTTCGCCGAGTTGTCCAGGCCTTTCAGATGGCGTCGTGGGCGCCGTTGTGGAGGGTGGAACCCCCGAATACAGCGTGGAGTGGACCTTGGCTGACGGGTCGGTTTCCGAAGGAACCTTCCTCAACGACATCCCTGCCGGCACATACGACTACAACCTCGAGGATGCCAACGGCTGCTTGGCCTCGGGCACAGCAACGCTAGAAGACCCCGAAGCTTTGGCCGCAACGGTCTCAGCTGAAATGCCATTGTGTGCAGAAGGGCCGCTCAGTGAAACAGGCAGCGCAGGAGCCACGGTTACCGGCGGACTGTCCCCCTACAACGCGGTGTGGGTCGATGCGGCCACAGCCCAGGTTGTGGCCACTGGGCTGTCTGCAGAAAACCTGACCTCAGGTGCGTATGGACTGGGCATCATGGACTTGCTCGGCTGCATTTTGGACACCCTCATTGTTTTAGAAGCTCCCGATTCTTTGGTGTTGGAAACGGCGGTCACTCCGCCGCTGTGTTCAGGAGAAAGCAATGGAAGCGCCACCGCTTCTGCTTCCGGGGGCACACCCGGTTATTCGTTTGTTTGGATGGGGGGCGCAGCACCGAGTTTGGGACCAGAGATCACCGCCATTGGCGAAGGCCAGTACACCGTTGAGGTGACCGATGACAACGGTTGTCAAGCCACTTCTGAAGTCTTGGTCGAAGAACCAGTGGCCTTGGCGCTGACACTGTCGGCGGATCCTGTGGGTTGCCAGGGCAATGATGGCTCTGCGACAGGGACAGTGCTGGGCGGGTCTCCCCCTTACCAATGGACTTGGACCGATGGGGATGAGGTCCTTGTTTCTGATGCTGACGCGGCCTCGGCCTTGGTTCCGGGCCTCTATATGGCGACGGTATCTGACAGTGCGGGTTGTTTGGTTTCTGCTTCAGTGGCTGTGGGCACACTTCCTCCATTGGACATTGACTTCTCCTTGGGTGCTGTGGATTGCAGCACGGGTGAGGCGCCTATCTCAGCGTCAGCTTTTGGGGGTGAGGCACCCATCGCATTGGTCTTGATCGGCGACGGTACGGTCCTTGGATTTTCGGAAGGGACCTTACTCGCCCCTGGCGCATATACACTGACAGCCACCGATGATCGCGGGTGCACGGCTGACACTTCTTGGATCTTACACCCTCCGATTGTGGTGAACACAGAGGTCGTTCCATTTGGCTGCGAAGGGGGAGGGGTGATCACAATGGAATTTGTAGGAGGTGATCCTGCAGGTCAAATCACTTTTGATGCGGGCGTTTTGGGCCCCCCAGCGTCATTGACAGCCAATGGTGCTGTTTGGGAGGCGGTGCCAGAAGGCCAGTACGCGGTTGCGATTGGAGATGGCACTTGTAGTGTGACCGAGGAAGTCGAAATGACCGGTGTAAGCCTGTTTGAGTGGAGTGTAGAGGTCACTGCATTTGCTTGCGAAGAAGCCCCAGGAGGTGTGGAAGTGAGCATTGTGGGCGGCGCTTTACCCTTGGAAATAGCCGGGTCGTCTTTGGATGGCATGACCACATGGTCCTCTCTGGACACCTTGGATTTGTCTGATGGAACCTACTCGCTTTCCATCACAGATGGCGCTGGATGTGCACGGGACACTGTCTTTGAGGTAGAATTGCTTCCCGCGTTGACGGTAATGGCGGTGGCCAATGGTGTCCAATGTTCAGGCGATCAAGACGGAAGCATAGCCATTGAAGCGAACGGTGGCGCAGCACCCCTCACCTTGGGCGCAGTCGGCGAATCGGGCCCGTTGGGACTTCCGCTCGTAAACCTGCCTCCTGGAATTTACACGGCGGGGGTGATTGACATCCGAGGATGCACGGCGGACACCATTGTCGAAATCCTCTCACCAGCGCCATTGGAGGTTGTCACGGAAGTGCAGCCCGAATCGTGCACGGGGACATTGGATGGGTCTGTTCAAGCCTTGGTTTCTGGGGGGACGGCACCTACTGCAGTGCAGTGGACAGGAGGTCCAGATGCCGATACCTGGTCGGGCCTTGGGGCCGGCGAGTACACCTGGACAGCCATTGATTTCTTCGGATGCGATACCACAGGAACGCTGGAGGTCGTGACCGAGGGCAACCTCTCCGCAGTGGCTGAGGTATTGCCGGTATCATGCGATGAAGGCACAACATCTGGCGGGGTGTCCATTGCCGTGAGTGGAAACGTGGACGGGTTGGAGGTTTTGCTTGGAGGACTCCCAGCCGATGAGGTCATAGACAACACCACCTCAGGCGTTTGGATTTGGTCAAACCTGGCTGCGGGCAGCTATGGTTGGAGCGCATCCCTGGGTGAAGGGTGTTCGTCACAGGGTCAAGTTGATGTTCAGCTTCCACCGCCTTTGGAGTTTCAAGGCAGCGTCCTGCAGCCATCCTGCGAAGGAGGAACCGGCAGCATTGAGGTGAATCCCATTGGAGGCGAAGGCCCCTTAAATGTGACGTGGCAGGGAACCACGGTGGCCAATGACACCTTGGAGGGCTCTGGCGTTGGGCCCGTGAATTTGGGTGAGGGGCAATACAATTGGACGGTTTCGGATGCGGCGGGATGCAGCTTGGATACCGCCATCCAGTTGACCGCCTTGTCCAGCGGTTTGTCCTTGGAGCAAGACTTGGTGCAGCCCACTTGCGGTGGCGCTTTGGCAGGAGAGGCCACCCTGACGTTGTTCGGAGGAATTCCGCCTTACTCCATCACGGTGCAGGGCGCTGCAGACAGTATTTTCCTGCCATTCTTGGTGCCCGGAGGATATCCAGTGACCCTGACGGACTCCTTGGGCTGCACTTTCCTCGACACGGTTCTCATTGAACCCGCCAGCGACTTCGTCTTGTTTGCAGAAGTAGACTCTGCCACTTGTGCCAACAGTGAGGATGGCCAAGTGGTGCTGACCACAGAAAATGGAGCAGGAGAGGTGGACTACACCTTTTCGGGTCCTTTTGGGGCGGTGGCTGTGGCGGACACGGTAGCAGGTGTGGGAGCAGGCGTCTACGAGGTAACCGCATTGGACAGCGCAGGATGTCCTGCGGTGCTGTTGGTCAACGTCGCTGCACCGCCACCCGTGGTTGTTTTGCTGGACAGTTTGGGCCGCCCAAGTTGCTCAGGAGACGAAGACGGCTTTCTTTCTGTATCCGTCACTGGTGGCGTGGGTTCATCGTACGAGGTCAATTGGGCCCTGGACGACGTGCCCTGGGCTACCGGCCCGGTGCAAGCCGCCATTGGTGAGGGGGTCTATGCGGTGCAGGCCACCGATGAACAGGGCTGTTCAGGCAGCATTGAGGCCATTCCGTTGTTGGCCCAAGGAGATGTCAACCTCACCGTTCCAGCGGATACGGCCTTGTGTGCAGGCACGCCCCTTGAATTGGAGGCGGCATCCACTGGCGCGACAGAGGCTTTTTGGTCGGTTCAAGACGGAGGCAATGGCAATGGCTTGACGGCCAACACAGAAGGCGTTGCAGCGGGGACCCACCATTGGATTTTCACCGCTTCGCGCTTGGGGTGTGTGCAAGCGGACACCGTTTTGGTGACGGGATGGAACGTGCCCAACCCCGACGCCGGACAAGATGCACTGATTGTATCGGGCGCCGCAGCGAATTTGGGCGTGGCAGGCGCCGATGAAACATGGCAATATGGTTGGAGCCCTTCTGCCGATGTGGCCTTTGCGGAGGCGTCATCGACCCCTACCAACGTGTTGTTTGAGACCACGACCTTCACCTTGCAAGCCACTTCACAAGAGGGCTGTATTGGATCCGACACCGTGGTGGTCGAGGTGTTGCAAGAGTTGGACATCCCATCGGGCTTTACACCCAACGATGATGGGACAAACGACTTGTGGAATTTGAACGGACTGGAGCAATACCCTTCTGCAGAAATCACCGTATTCAACCGCTGGGGCGATGTCCTCTTCACCCAAGGCGCCTCAGACGGTTCATGGGACGGCAGGGTGAACGGTATTGTGGTTCCAGTGGGGACTTACTACTACCACATTCGGGTGGATGAGCCCGCACTGCAAACGGAGTGGACGGGCCCAATAACCATCATGCGATGAAGGCAAACAGCAACCATATCGCACGGATGAGGTGGCCACTGGCGGTAGCTTTGTGGGCCGTCGCAGTGGGTTTAGGCGCACAACAATTGCCCATCACCACCTTGCCCCTCGACCATGCGTTTGACGCACATCCAGCGGCGGCAGGAGCAGATACTTTGATCCATGTGAGCCTGTGGCAACGCAGTCCTTGGACCGGTATTCCTTCGGCGCCACGGACCACTTCTTTGGCATTGACATCACCCACGGGGTCGTCTGCTGTGGGTTGGGGCGCGCGCGCTTGGAGCGATATAGCTGGACCTACGCGCATGACAGGAGTGCACATGGGGTTGGCTTACAAGTCCCGGTGGACGGAACGCTGGAACTTGTCCTTTGGCATGGGGTTGGGCTGGATGCAGTATTCGGTCGACGGGAACCAAATTGAGTTGGAGGAGGCAGGTGATCCTGTTCTGGGGGACACCTATCAAACCGTAGGAGTGCCCGATGCGTCGGCAGGCTTGTTGGTTTCCGACGGAAAGTTCATGCTCGCGGTGTCTGCCAGTCAAGTTTTGGGGGCAGCATTGCCCGTATTTGAGGGCTCTGGAAGGGATTCCCGTCTGGAGTCACACCTGCGCGCCATGATGTCCTATCGTTTCGAAAAAGGCGATTGGGGTTGGACCCCCATATTTCAGGCACAACACCTGAGGCCAATTCCCGCGGAATGGTCGGTTGCCCTCAGGGTAGACAAAAGCCAGGAGTTCTGGGCAATGGCCGGCTACCGGTCTGCAGGCGCAGGCCATTTGGGTGCGGGCGTCAAGGTCAATGACCAGTTGACATTCAGCTACAACAGGAATTGGGCAACGGGTGTGATGGCTCAGGTTTTGGGCGGCGGTCACGAGGTGGTCCTCGGATTCACGGTGCCGCGTTGATGACGGTCTGAACATGGGGTTCCGCCGACCGATTGCCCCGATAGCTTAGCGACACAAACGATGAGCCAAGACAATGGCGGGATTCAAGAATTTGGAAGACCTGGTCGCAGACCTGAGTGATGGACTGCGCAAATTGCGCGCTGGAGCGCTGGAACCCGAGGAGCTAACGCCCTTGGTCGAGGACGCCAGAGAACTTTCTGACCGGCTGATTTTGCTGCGCTTTAAGGCGCATGAATTCTCCTATGAGGTCAGAAGAAAGGCGCCAGAAAGTGGGGTTGACCCCGGTGCTGCAGACCGTCAACCAGTCCGCCCTTTCCGCATAGGTGCAGCCTATCAGACCTCGTTGATCGATGCCATCGAGGAGGTGAGCAGAGAACAGGTTGAGCAAGCCGAAAAAGCGCGAATGGACGCGGGCACACCAGAGTTGTTCGATGCACCTGTACCAGAACCTGTGCCTGTTCCCAAACCCGTTCCAGTTCCTGAGCCTGCCCCTGCCCCTGCTCCTGACCCCCCCCAGGCCCTCGAACCGCCCCCTGCTCCTGAACCCACCCCGGTCCCTGAACCGGTCCCCGCCCCGGAATGGGCTGCGCCAGAGGCACCAGCCCCCCTTGTTTTTGAGCCCATTGTATCCGAACCGGTTGAAGAGGAGCTTTCTCTGGCCCCCGCTTCGGAAACAGAAGAAGGGACTGAAGCAGCAGTGCCGGAGACCCTTGCAGCAGCCGTTGAAGTCCCGGAGCCTGACAAGACCACCATTGCAGAGGCCCCTCTGGAGTCGGGCACGTCAGGTTCTTTGGTTGGACCAAATCCGGATGGCTCTCCTTCTTTGGCGGAGCAGATGGAGCGCCAACCCATTTCTGATTTGCGCACGGCCTTCAGCTTGGTAGAGAAATACGAGTGCATCAAGATGCTGTTTGCAGACGATGCCGTAGAGTTTAACCGCGTGCTGGAAGCACTCGAAGAAGCGGGCAACTTTGAATTGGCCCTGCATTGGCTCGGCCAGCAAGTCGCAGCTTCAAAGGATTGGGACAAGGAAGACCCTGTCGTCATGCGCTTTCTCGACCGGGTCGAGCGCCGTTACCATTGACATGCTGACGGTTGTACCCACGCCCATTGGCAACCTTGGAGATTTCACTCCACGCGCTGCGGAGGCCATTGAGGCGGCCGAATTTGTCTTGGCAGAGGACACCCGCACAACGGGGTCGTTGCTTCGCTTAAAAGGCCTGGAAGCACGTCTCAGGGCTTTCCATGCCCACAATGAGCACAAGGTGTTGGACCACATCGTCTCTGACCTCGCATCCGGCGTCAACGCCTGCTTGTGCAGTGATGCCGGTACACCTGCCATCAGTGATCCCGGCTTCTTGTTGGTGCGCGCCTGCATTGCTGCTGGCGTTGAGGTCCAATGCTTGCCAGGTGCCACGGCTTTTGTTCCGGCATTGGTCGTAAGCGGATTGCCCTGCGACCGCTTTGTTTACGAAGGCTTCCTTCCTCACAAAAAGGGCCGCCAAACACGGCTGAAAGCACTGGCTTTAGAGTTGCGGACGACCGTGTTGTACGAGTCGCCCCACCGCATTCTCAAGCTGTTGTCTGAGCTGTCAGAATTCTGCGGGCCTGAACGTCCATTGAGCATCAGCCGTGAACTTTCCAAGAAGTTCGAGGAGACGGTACGGGGCACCGTGGCCGAATTGCAGGCCCATTTTGAAGCCCACCCGCCCAAAGGCGAGTTTGTGGTCGTGGTTGGGGGCGCAGAGGGTTAATGGCCCTCTAAAACAACACTTTCTGAAGTTCGCCCACGCGGTTCACCCGCACGAGTTCGAGCCCTTGAGGGGGCTTTGGTCCTTTGGAGACAAGTCCGCTGACCACAATGCGCTTCATGCCCAACTTGGCCGCTTCCATCATGCGCTGCTCCACCCGGGCAACAGGCCGGACTTCACCCGTTAGTCCAACTTCACCACACAGCGCGGTTTTGGGGTCCAGGGTCAGGTCCAACGTTGAACTCAAAATGGCGGCCACAACGGCCAGATCGATGCCGGGATCCCCCAAGCGAATGCCACCAGCGAGGTTCAAAAAGACATCGGAAGACCCCAGTTTGAACCCACACCTTTTTTCGAGCACAGCCAACAGCATGTTGAGGCGCTTGAGCTCATAACCCGTCGAGGAGCGCTGGGGGGTGCCATAAACTGCGCTGCTCACCAAGGCTTGGATCTCCACCATCAATGGCCGTGCCCCTTCTATGGCTACAGCAAGGGCGGTGCCACTCAGCCTTGAATCCGAATTGCCCACAAGGGCACCTGAAGGATCGGTGACTGGATGGAGGCCATCGCCCCGCATTTCGAAGATGCCGATTTCTTGGGTCGAGCCGAAGCGGTTTTTGACCGCACGAAGGATGCGGTAAGCGTGGTGTCGGTCCCCTTCAAAGGTGAGCACGACATCCACCATGTGTTCCAAGACTTTGGGGCCCGCGATGGCCCCTTCTTTGGTAATGTGACCAATCAGGACCACTGGCAGCTGCAGGGGCTTGGCGGCCAGAATAAGTTCAGCAGTGGACTCGCGCACTTGGGCGACACTTCCCGGGGCACTCTCGACGCGGGGCGTGTGCAAGGTTTGAATGGAGTCTACAAAAAGCAAGTCGGGCTTGTGTTCCTTCACTGCTCTGACGATGCCTTCTGTAGAGGTCTCTGGAAGGATGAGCAATTCTGGTCCGAGCACACCGAGCCGGTCGGCCCTCAAACGCACTTGCTCGGGGCTTTCTTCGCCACTGACATAGAGCACCTTTCCAGACGCCTTCATGGCCGTTTGGAGGCTCAATGTAGACTTTCCAATGCCCGGTTCACCTCCCAACAGAACGAGTGCACCAGGCACCAATCCTCCACCTAGAACCCGATCGAATTCGGGCTCACCGGTGCCAGCGCGGTCGGTTTTGTGTTCGGTGTAATCGACCAATGGACGCGCTTCAATCGCACCAGCGGCGACAGCAGCACGTTCCATACGTGGGTTGGCGGACTCCTTGAATTCCGTAACCGTATTCCAAGCCTTGCAGCTGGGGCATTTACCGACCCACTGGCCCGTCACATGTCCGCAATCGCTGCAGACAAAACGGGTCCTTGTCTTGGCCACGAGGAGGCCTTAACGTTGAATCATGACCGACCCGCTGAAGTCTTTGCCGTTGGGCAAGGTGAGCAGGTAGTAGTGCGTGCCCGAAGAAGTTTCTCTGGCATCCCACTCATTGTCATAATTGTCGCTCTGGAAGACAAGGTTGCCCCAACGGTCATAGACCATCAAGATGCTGCCGTCGTACTTCAACAGGCCTTCAATTTCGAAGGTGTCGTTCCTTCCGATGGAGCCCTCCGCAGTACCAGGGGTGAAGATGTTTGGAATCTTAACCTCACAGGCATCGATCTGCACCTCCCATTGTTGGCTCAGCCCTTGGGGCGTGCACGGATTGAGTGCCGTTCCCGTGAGCAGCAATGGAGAGTACCAATAAGCTGTATCGAGGATTTGCGCCGAAGTAAATGTGACCTCGTCCTGTTGCAAGAAATTCAGGTTGGAGGGGCTTGGAACGCCAAACTGGAACTCCAGTGACCAGTTCCAATCAACCGCAAAGGTGCTGTTGATTTGGAAGGTGTTTGGAATTTCAGGACAGAGGAAAATGGGGGTATTGTCCTCGGTCTGATTCGGCTCGGCGTTGCCGATTTCGACAGGGTACCCCATCCAAACAAAGGTGCTGTCTTCAAATGAAGCGCAGCCCAATGGGTCTTCGAACGTCGCCGTCAACCAATTGTCGTGGTGGGGATTAAATGTCGCAGTGTAGGTGTTGCCTACAGTGCCATCTTCCCAAGTGACGGTCCAATCGTTGTCGGTCAAGGGGTCGATGAATACGGTGTTTCCGCCTTCACAGTTCAAGCTGAAGTTGGGCAGCGGACTTGGGATCGGCACGAAAATTTCGACTTCAGCACAGGCTTCTGCAGTGCCGCATTCGTTGGATGCTTCTACACAGTACTCACCCGCTGAACTTGCGATGATCACAAATTCATCTTCGTTCAGGTTGGCATTGTCCAGGGTCCATTCAATGTCCACATCGCTCCCAGGATCCAAACCTGGATCAAGCACAACCTCAACCCCTTCTTCACACACAATGACGTCCTCCAGTTCGGGATCAGCTTGATCTGATGTCATGATGGTAAAGGGCAGTTCGAGGGTGCCACAGGCATTGCTCACTTCGACCGAAAGGTCAAAGGTGCCTCCGCTGCTCAGTTCATATTCTGCAAAGAACCCTTGTGAGCTCTCGGCTTGTGGCCATTCGAGCGGGTAAACGGCTCCTTCGTAGAGCGTATCGACCTGGAAGTTTGCACTTTCTCCGTCGCAGAGAAGATAGCTGCCGTCCGCCTGGAGGTTTTCGTTGGGACCCACGAGGTTGGCCAAAGGCGTGGTGCTGACTTCCATAGGATAGCAGGCGGCATAGCCACAATTGTCGTCTGTGAAACAAATCTCGTAGACGCCGAATCCGCTGGTAGGCGTGAAAAACGTATTGAACTCCGTGGGATCAGAGAAGGTGCCCGTTCCCTCGGAAACACCCCAAGTGCCTCCAACGGGGTCCACTTCACAATTGGCCGTTGCGGAATAGACCAAACCTCCTTCAGCGGGAAGGTCATCGACGGGTTCTGGGTTTCCAGTTGTGCAGTTGTAAACCGTGAAACTGAAGTCATCGACTGGGGCATTGGCGCCAGTAACCAGCACGATTTCTACCAAATCTCCCAGCGAAACCTCGATGTCGGTATGGGCTGTGAAGACTTCGAAGCTCGTGAGGATGTAGACGGTTTCGTCTCCATCTGCATCGGTCACAGTCACTTCCAAAAAGTTGTCGCCTCCCCAACCCGATGGGTCAGAAGCTGTCATGTAGATGAGCAGCGGTCCAGCATCGGGGGTGGTGTATCCACCGCTAAACTGAACACTGTACAAGCTGTCGCAAACAGGAGGAATGGTCACCTCTGGAATCACCTGGGTGACTTGTTCGACGTTAAACACGCGCTGGCCTTGACAGCCTGCATCGTTGGTAATGAGAATGCGGTAGGATCCAGGAGTAACGCCTACAGCGGTGTCCCCAAGCTCTGCAGCGGGCACCACGATTTCACCTCCAGCGCCATTCCAATCGCCATCCCACTGGTATTCCACGAACTCGTCCATGTTGTCATCGCATACGGAGACGATGGCGGTGTCGTCACCACAAATCGGATTGGGCTCAATGCACACATCTGGCAGGAAATACAGGCTCTGGTTGATGAAGAAGCTTTGCGAAGCCACACAACCCTCGTCGATGGCAGCGGTGACTGTGAAGGTGCCTCCAAAGGGGTAAGTGCATTCAGGGCCTGTGCACCCCAAAGTCCAGAGGTAACTGTCGAAGTCGTCGTTGCAAGTGATGGTGGTCTCCTGTCCTGAACAGATGTTGAAGTCGCCATCGACCACCAGAGAAGGAAGCTCAATGTCGATGACTTCTACCCAATAGCTCAATGTTGTAGTGCCCACTGGCGTTCCGTCATCGGTGGCTGAGATTTCCAGTTCATAGACCCCGACATTTTCTGGCGTTCCAGCAAGGAAAGCGTCGAGGTAAGTGATGCCGTTTTCGGTGTAAGTACCGTTGTTGGTAACGGCAGGCAAATCGGTCAACGTGATGCTCACCGTCTGATTGTCTTCCGGAGCGAGGAAGCCAATGTTCAAGTCGAGCGTGTCATTGAGGCAGACATAGAGCGTGTCGGCACAACCACTTCCCGGCGTTTCGGTGGGAATCGGGGCTTGGTTCGGCTCAAAACCCGAAACATTGAGACAGAAGTCTTTTCCGTTCAACCAAAAACAGCCGTCTTGATCGGCAGCACCTCCTCCATATGGGCCGTTATAGCTGTCGTCTTGAAAGTTGAAGCGGCCAAACTGTACGAAGTTGTCTCCGTTGTTTTGCTGGTCGACTCCAACAGTGGCGGGGTCATTTCCGCAGCATCCCCCTTGTCCGCCAACATCACCATGGGCCCACTCCATGTTTTCGAAGCACAGTTGGACATTATTCCCGTCGCCTATGGCAATGGAGCCATCTGCTGAGAACACAATTTGATAGCTGTTGGTCCGGTCGTCGTGGTTGTTGTAGTAACCCACATCTACCCAGTTGACGTAGACCGCATCAGGGGTGATTCGATAATAAATGTCTCCAGAAAGGCGGTAGTCAGCATCTGCCCAGAAGCCTGAAATGATGTTGTAGTTGGCATCGGGCAATTCTTCGGGTGTCCAGTCAATGACAGGTTCCGTGAAGGATACGAGGCCTTTGGAGTTGATGTAAAACTCATTGTGCTCCTGCCCAAACAGATTGAATGTGAAGGGCAAGGAGAGTGGGCCGTGGGCATAGTCTACATCAATTCCAGCACCACCGGTGAACTGCTGCATTTCAGGAGTAATCTCCGTGTAGGACTCGGTAGGTTCGATCCAGCAGTCACAGTCACCGGAGCGCATCGTACGCTGTTGTTTGCGCAATTCTTTCTTTGCGAGGTATTCCGGTGTGTTTTGGTGGCGCTTAATCACCGCGATAACAGCGGCTTGATCGTACCCCTCCCAAGCGCGGTAGTCGTCCCATTCACCGCGATCCATCATCATAACGGCAAACTCGAAACCACCGTATTTGCTGTATAGATCGGAAATATCAGCAGGCAAGGGTTCCTGCGCCTCGAATGAGGCGGGGGTGGCACATAGAAAGAGTAGGAGAAGTGTGAAAATTCTCATGGTGTTGGTTCTCGCGGGTGTGCAATATACCGCACGTTGTGCCCATTTGACCTTGTTGCAGCGCTTGAGGTCGGGGATGTACGTCTCGCAACTACCAAACACCCAATGAAGGGTGTTGGTTGCGCACCAATAGGAGGGTGTCGGTCGTACTTTAGCCATGAGCATGGAAAACATCCGAAACTTCTGCATCATCGCCCACATCGACCATGGGAAGAGCACTTTGGCAGACCGTCTTCTGCAACTGACCGGTACTGTCGACGAGAGGCAGCTCCAAGAGCAGACGCTGGATGATATGGACATTGAGCGTGAGCGTGGCATTACCATCAAGAGCCACGCCATCCAGATGCGGTATTCTAGGGGGGGTGAAGACTATGTGCTCAACCTCATTGACACACCAGGACACGTCGACTTCAGTTATGAGGTCAGCCGTTCGATTGCGGCCTGCGAGGGCGCTTTGCTCATCGTGGATGCGACCCAAGGCATTGAGGCGCAGACCATATCCAACCTCTACCTCGCCATCGAGCACGACCTCGAAATCATTCCGGTCCTCAACAAAATGGACCTTCCAAGTGCCGATCCCGAAGATGTCATCGACCAGATTGTAGATCTGATTGGTTGCGATCCCGGAGACGTTCTGCCCGCCAGTGGCAAGACGGGTCTTGGGGTAGAGAACATGTTGGAGGCCATCGTAGACAGGGTGCCCGCGCCAAAAGGAGACACCAATGCCCCTTTTCAGGCCATGGTGTTTGACTCGGTATTCAACCCCTTTCGGGGCATCATCGCATACTATCGGGTGCTCAACGGAGAGATCAAGAAGGGTGACCGGGTGCGGTTCTTCAATACAGGAAAGGAATACAACGCTGATGAGATCGGTGTCCTCGGAATGGAATTGCAACCCGAAACAACGGTGAAGGCCGGAAACGTCGGGTACATCATTTCGGGCATCAAAAACGCCAAAGAGGTAAAGGTTGGAGACACCCTGACCCTTGCAAATGACCCTTGTGAAAAAGCAGTAAAGGGTTTTGAGGATGTCAAGCCCATGGTTTTTGCGGGCATTTATCCGGTCGATACCGAGGACTACGAAGAGTTGCGTTACAGCATGGAAAAGCTCCAGCTGAATGACGCTTCCTTGGTGTTCGAACCAGAGAGTTCCGCTGCCCTTGGCTTCGGCTTCCGTTGTGGCTTCCTGGGCATGCTCCACATGGAAATTGTGCAGGAGCGTTTGGAGCGGGAGTTCAACATGACGGTCATCACGACGGTGCCCAACGTGAGCTACATCTGTCACCCCAAAAAGGGCGAGCCGATCTTCATCAACAATCCGTCGGAGTTGCCCGACCCCAGCAAATTGGCCCACGTGGAGGAGCCTTTCATCAAGGCCCAGGTCATCACCAAGGCCGAATATGTGGGGGCCATCATGAACCTGTGCATCGAAAAGCGCGGCGTTCTCGGGAACCAGGTATACCTCACTTCGGACCGCGTGGAGTTGACCTTTTCCATGCCGCTTGGCGAGATTGTATTTGACTTCTACGACAAGCTGAAAAGCGTCTCGAGGGGTTACGCCTCCTTTGACTATTTCCCCGACGAGTACAAGCCGTCCAAGTTGGTCAAGCTCGACATTCTCATCAATGGAGATCAGGTGGACGCACTGTCAGCATTGGTGCACCAGTCCAATGCTTTTGACTTGGGCAAACGGATTTGCGCAAAGCTGAAAGAGCTCATCCCTAGGCAGCAGTTTATGATCGCGCTTCAAGCGGCGATTGGGGCCAAGATCATAGCCCGTGAAACCATCAAGCCTGTCCGAAAGGACGTTACAGCCAAGTGTTATGGTGGAGACATCACGCGGAAACGCAAACTGCTTGAAAAGCAGAAGAAAGGAAAGAAGCGCATGCGTCAGGTGGGCTCGGTAGAAGTGCCACAGGAGGCGTTTCTGGCTGTGCTCAAGCTGGACTGAGTCTGATGGCGGCTTGCGCGAGCCCATCTTTACAGCAAGCACGGCCCCTTTGAAGTCGCCGAATCTCAGGCAGCGTCTGTTGTCAGTTTGTTCTTGTTGGCCAATTGTCCGCAAGCGGCATCAATGTCTTCGCCGCGCGAGCGCCGGACATTGACGACCATGTTGAATTTCTCCTCCAAGAAGGCACAAAATGCATCGGTGCGCTCTGGATCCGCCTTCTGAAAAGTGCCCCCATCGATGGGATTGTACTCGATGAGGTTCACCTTACAAGGCACGCAAGAAGCGAACCTGGCAAGGTCCCGTGCGTCTTCAATGTCGTCGTTGAACCCCCCGAGCAGGATGTATTCAAACGTGATGCGGCTCCCGGTTTTTTCATGGAAATACACCAAGGCGTCCCGCAAGGAGGCGAGGTCATTGGTTTCGTTGATCTCCATGATCTGGTTGCGCTTCTCGTCCTGTGCGGCATGAAGGCTCAGCGCCAGGTTAAAGCGCACTTGGTCGTCTCCAAGCTTTCGGATCATTTTGGAGATGCCCGCTGTTGAGACGGTGATGCGCTTGGGGCTCATGCCCAATCCAGGAGTGCCTGTAATGCGCTCTACGGACTCCAGCACGTTGCGGTAGTTGAGTAGCGGTTCACCCATGCCCATGTACACGATGTTCGTCAGGCGGTGATTGTGGTGGCGCTCTGCGAGCTCTGCGATGTGACGCACCTGATCCACAATTTCTCCGGCCGTGAGGTTCCGCATCAGCTTCAATTTGCCGGTGGCGCAAAACGCACAAGAGAGGCTGCAGCCCACCTGACTGCTGATGCAGGCTGTCATCCGCTCTTTGGCAGGAATCAATACCCCTTCAACCACTTTACCGGTTTCGATGGGGAAGGCGCACTTGACGGTGCCGTCTCTGCTGACTTGTTCCTCTTCTGCACGAATAGGGGCAAGAAGGTATTCTGCTGCAAGCGAAGTCCTGAAGGCTTGAGGCAAATTGGTCATGTCCTCAAACCGCACGGCACCTTTGGTCCAGAGCCATTCTGCGATTTGCTTGCCCCTAAAGGCAGGCTGACCGAGTTGGACCGCCGCGGCTTTGAGGCCCTCTGTGTCGAGTGTGCGAATGTCAGTTGGGGAAGAAGCCATGGTGGGACAAAGGTACAGGCCTTGCCACGCTTCAGCTTTGATTTGATGCTGTCAGTCGTGGATTCAGGCCACAGCGGCGTTGAATCCCTCCTCATTGTCATTGGAAAGCAACTCAGCCATGCGGCGGCGCAAATCTTCGCGCTTTCTGACCGCTAAGGCGATTTCCTTGCCATTGGCCAATGTGATGGAGTTCGTCCTGTAATTGCACTGGCGGATTTTGTTCAAGTGCACCAGTTGGCTGTTGTGTACCCGAACAAACTTGCTGTTGTCGATCAGGCTTTCCACAAACTTCAAATTCTTAGAAACCATCAGGCGGCCCCCATCGGTTTTGTAGATGCAAGCATAGCTGCCACTGGCTTCCACGTGCAAGATTTCAGAATGGCGGATGAAGTGACGTTGTCCAGATGTCGTGATTTCCAGTTTGCGATGGAAATCACCATTCTCAACCATTTTGATGCGATAATGCTCGCGAATTCGCTCAGCACATGCTTGTAGGTCTACAGGATCAATGGGCTTGAGCAGGTAATCAAACGCTTGACGGCGGATGGCGTCAATGGCGTAGTCCTGGTAGGTGGTGTAAAAGACCACATAGAAGTCTCGGTCGTCGAAACGGTCCACCAAATCAAGTCCTGATTCGAAGGGCATTCGGATGTCAACGAAGACAATGTGAGGGCGTCCGCTTCGAATGGCATCATAACCGATTCGGGCATTTGGAGCTTGGTCTATAACTCGGATAAATGGACAGTGGCGTTCAAGCTGACTGTGCAGTACCTCACGAGCGGGCGCTTCATCATCAACGATGATGGCATCGAGCTGGGCATTCATTGGCGGACGATTTGGTTGTCGCATAGCAAGTGTTTCTTGCAACGCTACAAAACCAAATATACGCATTCGACCCGATAAAATGCAAATTCGCAGACGATAGAATTTAGTTTGTAACTGTAATCTACAGTCTGGCCGCAGCTTTTGCCATGTCAATGGTGCGGTAAACGTCCACATCAATATCCCTCAATTTATCCTTGGGCCTGAAAAAGCCGGTACGCACCGCCACCAATTCCAGTTCTGGGACCCAGACCACATACTGTCCATGCAGCCCCTGCATGCTTTTAAAGGCCATTCCGTCGTGGGTGCCCATCCACAATTGATAGCCGTAATGCTGGATGTTGGTTCCATCTGAAAGGGCCCCTATGGGGGCTGTCATCCGGCGCACAAAGTCCCGTTCCAGCACTGTATTTCCTGCCACTTGACCGGAGTCTAAAAAAAGCTGTCCAAGCCGGGCGAATTCGACACCTGTGGAGTAGAAGCAAGCGTAATTGCGCTCATGACCAGCGTTGTCCACAGCCCATTTTGCTTCGGCAGTCGCGCCAATGGGGCCCCAAATCTTCTCTGCGAACCAGGTCCCGAGTGGCACATCGATGACTTTCAAAAGGACCTCATGCAGCAGCAGGGTATTGCCCCCTTGGTATTTCCATGGTGTGCCCGGTGCATCGGTTACGGTGTAGCCTCGCAGCCTGTCGAGGATGTCGTCACCGTATGTGCATTTGGACATGAAGCCAAACGGGTTCTTGTAGCTTTCTCCGTAAGGAATTCCCGAACGCATTTGCAGAACCTGCTCAATTGTCAGGCCTGATGACGGACCGTCCGCAAAGCGCGGTAAGTATTGCGAAACGGGATCGTTCACGTCAAGCAGCCCCTCTTTTTCGGCCACGCCGATGGCCATCGCGGTCAAACTCTTGGCCATCGAAAAAGAGTTCGTGCGCATGGTGTCCGCTCCTGGAATGCGGTCCGATTTCCAGTCCAAAAGCAGCGAGTCCTGATGGATGACAGTCAGTGCGGTGGTGTTCCAGCGGTGAGTGGAGTCCACCATGGAAGCTGGCAGGGTCACTTGGTTGTATCTGCTGTGCAATGGCCAAGGACGCGGTGTCTTTGAGGCAGGGATGCTGCGCAACGATTGGAACCGCATGTCGTCGATTTGTGCGGTCTTGTAGCCCCGCATGTAGCACTGCCTCAGGCCGGTCCAAACGTGGTCGTTGTCAGTAATGACGCTTAACGCGTACAAGCCGATACCCAGTGATATCAGCCAAAATAAAAAGCGTTTCATGGTCTAGGGGCAAATGAATCTGCTCCAAGTACGTCCAAAAGGTGCGATTCAAGGGCATCGCGGGCCTCGCTTCTTGCAACTTTTCGGTTCGATTCTGCCGCCAAGGTGGTCACGCCACGGTCTTGGATGCCACATGGAACGATCAGATTGAAAAAATCCAAGTCTGTGTTGAGGTTGAAGGCCAGCCCATGCATGGTGACCCACCGGCTGCATTTCACACCAATGGCGCAAATTTTGCGGGCGGCTTGTCCGGCCTCAGGGTCGATCCACACTCCAGTCAGGCCATCGATGCGGCCGGAAGGGACCCCCCAATCTGCGCAGGTGCGGATCACGGCCTCTTCCAGTTGCCTGAGGTACCAGCCGATGTCGGTCCTAAACTGGTCGAGATCGAGGATAGGGTAGGCCACCAGCTGACCTGGTCCGTGGTAAGTGATGTCTCCACCTCGGTTGATTTCGTGGTATTCCACGCCCAGGGCTTCCAGCCGCTCTTGCGAGGCAACAACATGGTTGGCGTCGCCGCTTTTGCCCAAAGTCAAAACGTGAGGGTGCTCGACAAACAGCAGGTGATGTTCGGGCCAAGGGTAGTCTGATGGGGGATCCAGAGGGTTCCTGTCAGACTCGCTCAAGCCAGCACGGCGCCGCGCAATTTTGCGGTCCACCGCTTCTTTGAGCAGGCGTTCCTGAAGGTCCCATGTGGGCTTGTAGGACGCTTGGCCCAGGTCTTGAACGTGGACTTGAGGCTTCATGCCATTTTGGCCAGTTCCCCTTTGAGGTAATCGATGTGTCGGATGTCAACAGGGTCAACACCGGTCTTTTCTGCCATCAGCAAAGACAGCCAATCCCCGAGGTGGACAAGGTGCATCCAGCGCTGCAATCGCGTGGTGCCAATGGCCTGGGTCTCCTCTACCGCAGCACCGGCCTTGGCAAAAATGTCCTTGCACAGGCGCATTCTTTCAGCGGTGCGGGGGTGGTCCTCCTCGGTGTGTAGAAAGAGGGCAGCGATGCTGTCGTCTCCACTTTCCCAGCCCACCAGTTCGTTGTGGTTCATCTCTGGAAAAACATGGTGGTTGCAAAGCCGCTTCGCGTTTTCGTTGAGCTGTTGACGCCAGCGAATCAGAACCGGCTCCAGGGCGGCATCCCCATAGAGCATGGGGTTTTTGGTGTTGAGCGTGTCGGCCCATTGGCCCGCCAATTCCACGATGGATTCCCGGTGGCGGCGCAGGGCTTCGGCAGAGGCTTGCACATCTTCCAAGACCTGCGGGGCATCAACTGGAGTGTGTCCCAAAGCGGCGAAGTGGTGCAAAAGACCCGTCACGGCCCACCCGAATTGTGAGCGGGGTGGGTGTCCTCCAGGAACGGTCAGTACAGGCCAGCCGTGCTCAGCGGCCAGGGCAGCCAGTTGGCCTCCCGATGTCAGCGCCCGAATGTGCGCGCCCTTTTGGATGGCGGCGTCCAGTGCGGTGAGCGTCTCCTCTGTATTTCCGCTGTAGCTGCAGGCCAGCACAACGGTCTTGGGTCCGACCCACGAAGGGATGCGGTAGTCGTGTCCCGAAGCGATGGGCACACGGGCTGAGTCGCCCAACAAGCCGGCCAAAAACCGGCCGCCAATGCCCGAACCCCCCATGCCCAAAACGAGGATGTTGTCGTGGTCTGGTATGTCCTTGGTCAGGGGCTGGGCCGCCATAGAAGTGGCCGCCGCAGAAAGCTGATCTGGAAAGGAATCGATGAGTGTGCGCATGGTACCGGTGTTCTCTGCTAATTTACTTCCGGGAAGACGTCCCGCGACAACCTAATTTCGCTGTGAATCAAGCCAACATGATCCGATCGGAACAGGAACGCATCAGACTGGAGAGCCTCCAGCAGCTCCGTCAATTGGGAATTGACCCATACCCTGCCGCGGCATACCCCGTGGACACCCATGCTGCAGCATTGGCTGCGGACTTTGCCGTTGACCGCGAAGTCTGCCTTGCAGGCCGCATTCTCTCTCGCCGCATCATGGGAAAAGCCTCGTTTGCCGAGCTTCAAGATTCCAGCGGCCGCATTCAGATTTACCTGAACCGGGATGAGCTGTGTCCAGGCGAGGACAAAACCCTCTACAACACCGTCTTCAAGAAGTTGCTCGACCGGGGCGACGTTGTGGGAGTCAAGGGCACCACCTTCACTACCAAAACCGGTGAGCCCAGCGTTTTGGTCAAGGAGCTCACCGTATTGAGCAAGTCCATTCGCCCGCTCCCCTCTGTCAAGACCGATGAGGAAGGCAACGTCCACGACGCCTTTACCGACCCGGAACTGCGCTACCGCATGCGCTATGTTGACCTCCTCGTAAACCCCCATGTGAAGCAGACCTTCGAGGCCAGAAGCAAGGTCATTCAGGCCATTCGGGAAAGTTTCATGGAAAAGGGTTGGCTGGAAGTGGACACTCCTGTCCTCCAAGCGATTCCCGGCGGCGCAGCAGCGCGCCCGTTCATTACCCACCACAACGCCTTGGACATTCCCCTTTACTTGCGGATTGCCAATGAGTTGTACCTCAAGCGGCTCATTGTCGGAGGGTTCGACGGGGTCTTTGAGTTCTCCCGGAATTTCCGGAACGAGGGCATGGACCGCACGCACAATCCGGAGTTTACCATCATGGAGCTGTACGTCGCCTACCAGGATTACCACTGGATGATGGAGACCATCGAAGGGTTGCTGGGCCGCGTCTGTGAGGCCGTGCACGGCAGCACAAAAACCACTTTGGCCGGCAAAGAAATCGACTTCACACCGCCATACCGCAAGGTGACCATGCGCGATGCGATTCTGGAGCATACCGGCGTAGACATTGACGGAATGGATGAGGTCGGATTGCGTCAGGCATGCGCCAACCTCGACATCGACGTGGACGAAACCATGGGCAAAGGCAAACTCATTGACGAGATGTTCGGCGAGTGCTGCGAGGAGCACTACGTGCAGCCCACCTTCATCAC
>Ga0208971_1000143_pt1 | contig 51762 bp, 40 predicted proteins | sample AOAMet1_18_M0_10_2_FD_188229 | JGI IMG/M metagenome (GOLD analysis project Ga0208971, IMG submission 188229) | Ammonia-oxidizing marine microbial communities from Monterey Bay, California, USA - CAN11_18_M0_10 (SPAdes) | ecosystem: Environmental > Aquatic > Marine > Intertidal zone | place...
TCGCCGCTTCCCCACCCTGATTCAGAGCCAGTTCGCGCCGGCGTTCTATTTCATCGGTTTCTGTTTTCCAGGTCATTGCTTAGATAGAGCCGTGTCATTAAGTCATCAAAGCTTATATCACTTAGTGGTTTTGTGCTGGTTAAGCCAGCGGTTTCTCGAATGTAAGTCGCAAGCACACCGATAAAGGCGACAGGGATTTTATGGCGGCCGATGAAGCAGTTTTACAAGAATTGCCCTATGGTGGGTAAGCGCTACACTGCATCTTGTCTCAGGCAACAAATCGATCATCCAACTTGAACAACCCAATACAAAAAAAATTGCGAGAGCTACCCGCCGTTGGCGACATCCTCGAATCCATGCCGCGTGAAATCGAACTCTGGGGTCATGCCCAGGTAGCACAGGCTGTGCGCAAGCGGCTATCACAATTGCGCCAGGAAATAAGCCTAGGAGACTCACCGCCGATTGATCTGGAAGAAATAAAGCAGTCTGTTGTCGAAGAGGTGGCCTCCGCTCATGACGCTACACTGGTCTCCGTTTTTAACCTGACCGGGATTGTCTTGCACAGCAATCTAGGCCGAGCGCAACTGTGCGAATCAGCAATTCAGGCGGTCAAAGACGTTGCAAGCAACGCGAGCAATCTTGAGTTTGATTTAGCGAGCGGTAAACGCGGTGATCGAGAAGCCCATGTCGAAGCCATGATCTGCGAGCAAACAGGAGCCGAGGCCGCCACCGCGGTCAATAACAACGCCGCCGCCGTGCTACTCGCCCTCAACACTTTGGCCATGGGCCGTAAAGTCGCCGTGTCACGAGGAGAGCTGGTCGAGATTGGTGGCTCTTTTCGTATCCCCGACATTATGAGCCGCGCGGGCTGCTCACTCACCGAGGTAGGCACCACCAACCGCACCCACCTCAAAGACTATGCCGAGGGTGTGGATACCGATACGGCACTACTCATGAAAGTTCATACCAGTAACTATCGGATTGAGGGCTATACGACCAACCCTACCGAATCCGAGCTGGCAAAGCTGGCCTCAGGCCTTGGCATCCCCTTCATGATCGATTTGGGCAGTGGCAACTTGCTTGATTTCACGGCGATGAATCTACCCAAAGAACCCACCGTTGCCGACGCCATCGGTCATGGCGCCGACCTCGTAACTTTTAGTGGCGACAAATTGCTCGGAGGACCTCAGGCCGGGCTGATCGCCGGCCGGGCAGACCTGATAGCACAGATTAAATCTAACCCCTTAAAGCGAGCCCTCCGTCTGGATAAGATGACTCTGGCCGCACTGGCGGAAACACTAAAGCTGTACAACCACCCGGAAAAGCTGCGCAAAAATTTGCCCACCTTGCGACTCATTACCCGGCCTAAGGCGGTTATTGAGAAACTTGCGACCTCACTGCTGCCCGAATTTGCATCGGCGCTGGGGCCGCAGTATGCCATCAGTGTCGAGGACACACTGAGTCAGATTGGAAGCGGTTCCTTACCTGTCGAAACGCTGCCCAGCTCGGCACTGAGAATCGAGGTCGTTTCTGGCGCCGACAGCGATTTGCGTGCCTTGGGCACAGCATTTCGGCAATTGCCTCAGCCAGTTATCGGTCGCATTCATCAAAGCGCCCTGTGGTTCGATCTGCGCTGTTTAGAAGACGATCAGAAGGCCCCATTAGTGCAACAGCTGGGCGAACTAAACCTTTGATCATTGCAACTGCAGGACATGTCGATCACGGTAAGACCTCGCTCATCCGAGCACTGACCGGGGTAGAGACCGATACCCTTGCGGAGGAAATCGAACGCGGGCTATCAATTAATTTGGGTTACGCCTTCCTTCCTCAAGGGTCCGATGAAACTCTGGGGTTTATCGACGTCCCCGGCCACAGAAAGTTTATCAACACCATGATTTCGGGTATCAGCGGCGTCGATATGGGGCTTCTGGTAGTAGCCGCTGATGATGGGCCTATGCCCCAAACCCTAGAGCATATTGATGTCCTCGAAATTTTGGGTGTAGAAAGCGTATGCGTTGTGATCAATAAGATCGATCGGGTAGAGGCATCTCGAGTTCATGCTGTGTTGGAGCAAGTTCAAGCGCTGATTGAACCACGACGCTGGCGGGAACACCGATCCTTTAACGTCTCTAGCCTGTCCGGCGAGGGTTTGGATTCTCTTAAAAGCCATTTGATTAGCGCTGCAAAAGACCACAAAAAGCAGCGCAGTGCCGGAGACTTTCGTCTCTCTATAGATCGAAGCTTTAACATAAACGGGGTCGGGCTTATCGCCACAGGAACAGCGAGTGCCGGTAAGGTGCACAAGGGCGACCTACTTGACCTGCTACCGGGAGGCCAATCCGTTCGGGTTCGGCACTTAAGAGCCAACGGTAAAGAGGTAGATCATGCACTGGCCGGCCAGCGCGTAGCCTTAGCCTTAGCCGGTAAAATCTCCCTGAAGCAGATAGCGCGCGGCGACTGGCTGGTAGCGCCCAAGTCACTGCCTCCTGCGTCGCGCCTTGACGTAGAGGTAACGTTGCTAACCAGCGCCCCCTTTGCATTGAAGCATATGGCACCGGTTAAACTTTATATTGGCGCCAAACGCCTGGCAGCACGTCTAGCTCACATCGATACACCAGATGGCCCTTTAAAACCGGGCGAATCCTGTCTTGCACAGCTGATCGTCGAGTGCTCGATTAGTAGCACATGGGGAGAACCTTTCTTAATTCAAGATCATGCAGAAGCTCGAGTTCTTGGCGGTGGCAGGGTACTGGACCCAGAAGGACCAAAATTTGGCAAGTCCCGCAACGATCGCTTGTATTGGCTGCGCGCTTTGCAATTACCTGATGCAACATCTGCACTATCTCGGTTGCTCGAAGCCAAGAAAACGATAAACCTCTCACGATTTTGGGCGATCCGTAACCATCAGTCAGTACCAAAAAATCTATTTCCAAACGATGATATTCGCCAATTTCAACGCGGGGACACCCTGTGGGCTGTTGCAGAAACACAATGGCAATTCGTTATTCAATGGCTGGAAAAATACGTCGGCCACTGGCACCGGGAGCGGCCCAAGTTGCCGGGGGTGAAAATACCATCCCTACAAAAAGAAGCGGCTAAGCGCTTCGACTCAGCGCTGGGACACGCCGCGCTAGATGTTTTAATACGATCGGGCGGCCTAGTATTAAAAGAGGGTTATGTCAGCCGAAAAGGCTTTCAACCGGCTAAATCTCAAGAGGCTCTGCAACATTGGAGGAAGCTCAAAGACCGATTGGAGCAAAGCGGCACAGCCCTGCCACTGCTGGCAGATTTGTTGGCACTCGCGGAAGTACCAGAGCAGTTGTCTAAAGAAGTTCTGCGCCTAGGTATGAGCAGCGGTGAGCTGCATGAACTTAACCGTAACCGTTACGCCCTACCCTCACAGCTTCTGCATTATTACGGAAGTCTGGCACATGCTTGTGACCAGGGAGAGACCCTATCCGTAGCAGTCTTAAAAAAGAAATTTGGGGCGGGCCGTAATCTAACCGTTGAAATCCTTGAGCACTTTGATCGCTTGCACCTGACCCGTAGGGAGGGGAACGTGCGTGTGCTTTTGCCCCGTGCTAATGTGCATCGCGCGCTGGGTATTGAGCCTTAAAAGTACTGGAAGAGCGACGCCCCCGGTGGGGTGCCTGGTCTTCAAAACCAGTGAGGGGCTGAGAAAGCGCCTGGTGGGTTCGACTCCTACCTCTTCCGCCATATTTTAAGAGCTCCTTGCCCTGCGTGCCCACCTTCGAGGGCACAAACCACAAGAGCAGCAACATGCACATAAATCGTGTCGCAAATAAGCATACTTTTGACGGGCAATTCCTAACCACAACCCATGATATCAGCCAAGCTTTCTTCCACTGATGATGGGTACCGCAACGGCGTAATCAGCGTCTTCAAGCAGTCCCAATAAAATTTATTATATTTTTATTAAAAACATTTCTTTAAATTTAATTTTGTGGTAAAGATTTAAACAGCTAGGCGTCGGGAGGCACCTGCGATGTTGAATGCGTATAACGTCTGCGAATTTATTCTGTATTTTTTTGCGGCAGCTGTTTTAATCCACACGTTATCAGTTCTTCAGATGGGCGGCGCCGAAGTTGTTACAGCATCGCCTGACGCCTATCAAATGGCTCAAGACCTGGTGCACTATCGGGCGGCTTTCACAGGCGGGCTAATAGTACTTTACCTATATCTCAGGATTTCATTGCGACCGGTAGCGAAAGTCCTCGCCATCGTTGCAGTGATTTCGTGGATTGCTTTTATCGAAGACTATCTTGCTCTCGACAACATCTTTTATGTCGCCGATTCCATAACCGGGCTAACCATCCAAACGCTGCGCCCACTTTACCTCGTGAGCATCGTGTACATGTCTGTTGAAGCTTTCAGGCGGGAGAGTCGGCATGGCTGAAAATAAATTTGACCAAAAACCGGCGCTTTCTAAGGAGGAATTGCAGGCATTACTAGAACCTCAAATCCTTAGCCTGTCTAATTTACAAGAGGCGCTTGGCGGCAAAACTCGGCTGTTTAAATTCTGCCTTATTGTGCTGACGACGCTCACTCTCGGCTATCTTATGATGTACAGCAGCGGCATGCTGGATAAGTTTGTCTCTCACGGCTGGACAAAACACTACGGAGACTACCGAATCCATCAAATCCGCTTTGGGCTAGGATTTTTGATGCTCGTTCTTTTTTACGTATGGGTTTTGTTAAAAAAGCCCCTAGGCACCATTCTCGCCTGTTTTACCGGCGTGCTTTGTTACTTTCTAATTTCAGGTACAGCGAGGCTCTTTGTCGTTTTGGACCCAGCCCAAGACACCTGGTTTATAACGGTTTACTTCTTTCTACAACTCTCTTTTGTTGGGCTTTTGTTGGTCATGATTCGGGAAGAAGGTCGCTCTAGCTGGTAGACCCCGGTGTCTTAACATGAAGATACAGGCACATAAAAAAATGTATAGCTTGAACAGCAAGTAGCCGCCCCTTTCTGCAAAGCCATGCCCTACCTGCAGACAACAAAAACTCAATAAAAATGGAGCACGGCAGAAACCGACGGATCTAGGCTAGTCTCTGCCAACAACAAGCCCCAAGGGACACCCCCAAGAAACCCTGACAGGAAACAATTATGAGAAACATTGCACTTTATTTTTTGCTACTCATTCCGAGCTTTGTCCAAGCAGGCCATCATGAAGAGAGCGGAATCTCGGCTAATATCGCTACGGCTAAGGCCGGGTATGATGCCTTTAATGCTGGAGATATGGAGGCTTGGCGTGCCGTGCAAGCGGATGAAACCGTTTGGACAATTCAAGTTGGCCTACCCTACACCGGCACCTACATAGGACCGGCAGCGGTAGAGGCAGGCGTATTTGGACCTATCGGAAAAATGTGGCCCGATTTCAAAGTTGACCCCATCAAATTTTATGAGTCAGGTGACACCGTCTTCGTGCATGTTCACATGACGGCTGAGGGCCTTGATACCGAATCGATTCATATGATTAAAATCAAAGAGGGCAAATATATCGCCTTTCAACCCTTCGATGATTCCGCTGCTATGTTGCGAGCTGCAAAACGTTAAAAGGTGTTCTCTTTCGCTGTAGGGCGCTGCTACTATCGACGTTTATCCTTTTAATTCGGTGCAACTCGTGATGGTAATGAACTAGCCCATGGAACGCGATAACCTTGGTTTCGATGCCCCTGCACCTATCGGTCACCCGGTACGGGCTAGCATGCCTGAGGGGGCATACTCTGGCCCCGCTATTGGCGAGCACCTCCCTGATTTTGAACTCCCCGACGCATTCGGCAGCACAATACGTTTCCATACAGATCGAGGTAACTCTAGAGCAGCATTGGTTTTTTATCGATCCGCGGTGTGGTGACCTCCCTGCTGGACGCAGCTCGGGGAGCTGCGAGACGCTCACGCTAAGTTTGAAGCCCACGGCATCAAGCTCTACGCTGTGTCGTACGACGACACAAAAGCCCTACGGGAATTTGCAGAAGCACAGCGAATAAACTATCCGCTGTTATCTGATCAAGATTCCGTGGTCATCAAACAATATGGCATCTTAAATACGCTGGTTTCCAAAGACGATGCCTTTATCTACGGCATTCCGTACCCCGGAGTGTTCGTGTGCGATGAGAGCGGCCGCGTTGTTTCGAAATTCTTTCACGACTCCTATAAAAAACGAGAAAGCCCAGAGACACTGATAGATGCAGCCCTGGGACATATACAGATTGAAGACGATCTGCCCCAAACTTCTGGGGGTGAGTCAGGTATTGCGATCACAGCAGCAATACGAGGCGGCGATGGCAGTCTGCGCCAAGGCATCATCCGTCAGCTGATTGTCCGTTTTAGACTAAAAGATGGTCTGCATCTTTACGGAGCGCCAGTTCCTTCAGGTCTTACGGCCACCAAGGTAACAATTCTTGGCCCTAATGGTTTACATACCCTGCCGACCAGATACCCGCCCACAACGCCGCTACATCACAAAACACTGGGCATTGACCTCCATGTTTGGAGTAACGAAGTAGATATCGTAGTGCCATTTTATCCGGCAGAAGATCTGGCAACCGAAGCTGAAGTACCTTTACAGCCGTTTGCCTCGATAGATTTCGAAGTCTGCTATCAAGCTTGCAATGAAGACGCGTGCCTACTTCCTCAAACCCAGCGCTTCTCTATTGAACTACCGCTAGATGTAGTCGATGTGCCCGGCCTTTCGATACATCGGGGGCACGGTCAGCGCGAAAGCGACTATGACAGCACGCCGGCTATGCGCAGGCTCATTTGGCGAAAGATCCGATCGAACCCACTGCGACTGCTTAAGCTAGCTTGGAAAACCAGCCGACTTAAACGTCATGCAAAAAAGCATCAAGACAAAAAAAAGACCTTGGTTGAGTGACCAAGGCCTTGGTTGACTGGCTAGCCGTCGCGACGGCAAACGCAAATCTAAGAATCGAAATTTGCTTGCATGGCAGCTAAGACCACGGACGGGTCGGACCGCCGCTGATAATCCTTCGACAAATCTATCCAAAGTACCCTGCCTTCTCGGTCCACTAAGAGCGTCGCAGGCACGGGTAAGGCCACCGATTCGTGGGTCGGGGGTGCAGAGTGAAAGCCTGTATTTCGTAAGCCAAAGGCATCTGTTACCTGCAACTGGACATCAGATAACATGCGCGCCTGTAGTCCGTGAAGATGGCGCTCAGCGGCAATGTCTTCAGGTGAGTCTGTGCTGATCGTGATGACCCTCACATCGCGCTGCTCGAACTCTGCACGCAGTTCCTCGAGTCGACGTAACTCGCCGACACAGTAAGGTCACCAGTGGGCTCTAAAAAATTTAATGAGCACCAAGTGCCCATTGAGGTCCTTTGATTCAAAACGTTCACCTGCGTCATCCAAGGCTGAAAAGCTTGGAATCACATCACCGACAGCAATAGCCTTGTCGGATTCAACGCTTTGAGAACTTACGGCGATGGTAAAACTAAAAAATACGCCAATCAGTATCGCGCCTGCTGGAGGAACGCCACCAATCCAGCCGGTGCCTTTGATATAAGCCAAGACACCCAGGCTAGCCGCCGCAAGAAAAGCCACGACAAACCCCGTTCGATCCTCAGGGAGGTTCACCTGGCGAACAAAGTAGAACCACAGCACTGTAGTACCAACCGCAAGCGCAAACGCGGCAATGCCAAATTTAGTCCCTACCCTCACTTTGTGTCCTCCGCGCACGGCTGCTCGTGAACCGTACATAAAAATGGACTTCAAGCCAAGGCTGCAAAACAGCCTCGTCAGATCAGCAGACCTGAACACACATCAACAACAAGGCCATGACCATCAATGCAAAGATGGCTTCCTCAAAAGCGAGGTGGTTTCCTGGGGTCGGGCACCTGTATAACGGCTAGTTGCCCGTTAACTCACTCACCGACTCCATGATCTTGTTTAAGGGTGATACCCGATTTTTATACCAAATAGGCGACGACCATACCCGCTCCTGAAGGGTCATCGCCAGGTCTGAACGCGGTTCAACGCCAGCTCTTAAGGCATCCCAGGTTGACCAACGGCAAGTCGGGTTCTCCAGGACCCTTACGTAGTAAAAGGCTTCCTGACCTGGCTCAAAGTCTGGATCCTGCCAGACGGTCTTAAGTTCAGCAGCCCCAACGTTGGGCGTAATTGAGCAGTCTGCAAGGTTTACGCGAGCGCCGTTATCAGGGCAGCGGTGGGTTGTCGGATCAACAGATAATCCGTCACTGCAAGCCACGTCATAAACCTGCTCAGCATGCTCTCCGTCTTTCACGTAACCCTTAATGACCTGCGCGCGCTGCAGTGGAACACCACCAACTGCATCACTGACAGCCCAGACTAAAAACTGCGGCGCACTATCCCCCGAGGCTAAGAGATCAGATCCCATACTGACACCTTGGGCGTAAGCTTTTTTGGCCATTTCAGGATCATCAATAAGAGTCGCGTCAAAATCGTAACCGCCGAAAAAGCGCACCTTCATTCGCGGCCCACTCGTCGCAAACGTTTCCTTCCGACGAAAGGCATCATAAATGGCCTCTCGAGTATTTTCTTCAGCCCACACCCCTGCAACCCCGGAAGCACCCCAAGTAGCGAAGGTCGACAAGGTCAAATAATCTTTGCCATCGACTTCAGTCAGTAGGTCTGGAGCGTTGTATTTAATAATCGTGCGCATCAAAAATGAGGCTGGCACAGAACCCCGCATTTCAGGGGTACCGTCTAAAAGGCCTACCTTGGAATAAAAATTGGCTTCGTCATCAGAAATTGCCCCTGTGTGCGTGTCGCTCGCGCCGACAAAACCAAATTTATAGGGGTTCGCCGTGCCCGCATCGGCCATCGCCATGCCACGCAACAAACCATCACGGACATAACTACCGGGGGCAGTACTCGCCAGTGTGGTCGCAACACGAAACGGCATCAGCTCGAAGCTTGCCCATTCATCAGTTTCAGACAACAACGGGTGGGTCTCGGACGTGCCTTTGACTTGGGTAATCTCGACTAAAGGCTCGTTTCGCAGTCGCTGATTGGCATAGTCATCGTCCATGGGGTCGCCCGCCCAATCGGCCAGCGCAAACATCGCACCATTAGATCCATTGGAATTGTGAGGGATCGCTAAACTCTCAACACCCTGCTCACGCAAATCGTCCATCCAGTTCCAAAGCCCTTCAGGGTTTTGGGAGTGAAAGCGAGAAAAGGGGACTTCGGGCAGCCGATCAGTTCCCTGAAAAATAACGTTTCGATGCAAGTTACCCATTTCATCAGTCGATGAGGTGTACTCATAGGCCGCGAAAGTTGTGAACTTGCCTGGTTGGTTGTACTGGTCTGCCGCATTAATACTATCCGCCCACGCCGAGCGCGTGACCGCTTCAACCTCTGCCTCATCAAGGTTACCCGCGACCAATTCGCCCACGACATCAGGTAAAAATGTTGCAAACGCCGTTTGCCGGCCAAAAAAGCTATATGACCCATAATTATCTGGCGCGTTTATGTTGTGGATGGGTTGTGCCGCTTTGGTTTTAGAGAACGCAGTGGTGGTATCAGCCGCTTCCTTTAACAAACCCATAAACATGGCATGATCGGTCACGGCATAAAAATCTAGGGGCTGACGTAACTGCATTTCATAACCCGAGGGGTGGGCAAGGGGCTCCCCTTTCGCGTAGCGATACGCGTCATAAGGCGTGGCAACGGTTCCAAAAGCATAAGCATCGAAGGAATAGCCGGTGTGTACATGCAGATCACCGAAATATGCATTGCGCTCTGCGCTGTACTGGCGGCGCTCAACAATCGTGTTATTAACTTCAAGTACCTGATTGGGGATGTTCGCGCGGGCTGACATCGTCTCACTCATATCCGGACCCTGCTCCATACAAGCGGTAAGGCATAGCAGTAACGGTGCTACGGCGCCGATAGATCGAGTGCGGGTTGGGATTAGCTTCATTTAATAGCCCTTCTAATTATTAGAGTTAGCGCATTATCATATGTGGCAGTTTCAAGACTGCATACCACCGTGACCCCAACGAGCCTGCAGTACGGCTCAAGAGAGTCACCAATCAACGTGTTGGATCACGCGTTTTGACCCTCATCATACGTCTAGCTCGTGGCCATGGCATCCTCCTTACCGAGTATTATTTTTTCGGCAGAAAGCTTACAGGTGATAAATCACGACTACCCTTGTCGCTATATTTGGGCCGAAATGGCCGGCGCTCCCACCCTTTGAAAACCGAGCGCCTCTGAGCCGCGAATTCGTCGCTGCATCAAACCTAATGCCTTTCACACTAGTAGTTGCCACTCCAATACAAAGGCTCGCCAGTCGCGCGCTCTCGCTCATTAAGAATGACTAAACCATGCTCTCTTCGGAGCTCATCAATGGGCCTATCTAACCAAGGGTCCGGAAATTGATACGGCCATTTTTTTAACATTGAACGCGACCGTACAAACACCCGCCACTTTAACTTTAAAGTTTTCCAATAAAGCCGTGGCAAACCACGCCAACCAAACTCTTTGATAAGTGCCCGGTAGAGCGCTTTAATTTCAGGAAGCTTTCCATACGCTCGAATGTAAGACAGCCGCCATTGGCAACCAAAAAATAGCCAGCTGTCCAAACCCGCCTCTTGCTCTAGGGACGTATCCATACCAAAAAGCACATGGGTCGCATCGTGCTCTAGCAACAGTCGGGATCCTGCTGCGTCCTGCATAACTTTACGATCGATGGCAGCGAGATAGGCTCGATACTCATCGATCCCCTCTCTAAGAGTCATCGCACAGTGTTGCTGTTGATAATTTAACTCCATGTTGCCAATCCCCGAATCGCGGCTGCGGCCAGTATTATCTTTTCAGTTGACCACCAACAACTGAATCACTGCTGCAGTATCTCCTCAAAAAGTGTCGCGCGTCGAACTTCTACAAACCGCTGTATGGAGGCCCGATTGACGTCGCAAAAAGCGCTAGAGTCGCCATCAATCTCCTCAGGATTATACGTTTGAGAACATTCTGATTGACCTAAAACCGTTTCAGCATCCGCAGCGTCGGTTGTAGTGATCGCAACGTCGAGCCGCTCACGTCGCTCTTGTAACCTCGGCGCCAAAACAGCCCAGTCAAAATGCTGATTGAGTATGTTTTCGATCTGGCTGTATAACTGCTCACGATAATCACTATTGGGACTGCCTTCAGCACCAAAAACGATCTCCCACAAAATAGGGGGATAATTGGGATAAAAAAATCGCCCAGCCCAGTGGGGAGCCATGCCGGTGTCGAAAGCCGTTGTCGATGCGAGGTCAGTAAATGCTTCCACATTGAGGACTTGCTGACAAATGGGCAGAAAGGTATTTACCGCACAATTCGGGCCGGTGACATCGATCATCGTGTAGTCAAAATCCGTCGGAATATAAATCCAGCGACCCGTCGGCTCGTTAAAATACAAATAATAGTTATTGGCGACCCGAACGTAATGGTCAACCGCGCCCAGTACAACCTCCATCGCTTGAGCCTTGATAAAACCAGGTACATCGAACCGTTCGGCCAAGGCCTCAGCCGTAGGCCGAGTTTGCACGAAGCTGGCAAAATCTTGCAGTGCCGCTCTGGCCTCATCGAGGGATTTTTTCTTGGTCTTTAAATCGTAAGTCGGCTTATAGGGGACAAACTGCGAAACGTTGCCGGCGACGCCATCACCATTAATATTGGAGTTCACAAATTCTGGATTTAAGTAATTGCCCTCGCCCAGCCACTCCAGCGCCGACTCCGGGTCAGACTTTTCAACACCAATGACACAGAAATTCTCGTTGTAAAACACCGTCGACGCCTCGTAGGGGTCGCAATCGCTATCCGACGCATCGGGTTCTGCTAAATTGCCGGGGGCGCCGGTCTTAAACAAATACCCATTTTTATCGAAGTAAAGCTTCAAAAAGGGCTTGTCGATTTGCTCCATCATTGTAAACACGCCCATATTGAACGTTTGGGGCAAGGCGGAGTTGTACAAGGTTTGACCCTCTGTACCGGTGATCACGAGGTTCACCTGAGCGTGTGTGGCCCGGGCCGCCGGCACACCGGCTGCATTCAATAATTCATGTGCGAGTACTTCACGTTGGTAAGTCGGGTCGTCACGATTAAAGCGGAATCTAAGCTTTTCCACATCCATAAACTCTCGACCGTCAGCCTCGGGGTATTCTGCGAGGTCTTGGCCAACAATATCGTAGCAGGGCTCGCCTGAAACGGCGGCGGGGGTGCCATTGGCGTCGATACACGCGTACACACTCTCGTCCTCGTCGAACTCTTCATCAAACTTTATCGAGAAGGCGAAGCGCCGGGGTCGATTGGGTTCGCTCTCCTGATCCACTGGATACTGCCGGCTGGTGTTGCCCTGCATCTTGAAGCCAACTTTTTCAACTTGGGTCTCAGTACCGTCAGCATTCAGATAGGTAAAATCTACTTGGCGATACACCTCGCTATGGGAAAAAGACGTCAAGGGTGACGCACTACCGCTGGCATCGTTGATCGAGTAATTCGCACGGATAGTGTCTAACTCAAAAGCACGCCATTCCTCCAAGGTCATAGTTAAGCGCACTTGGTGTAAACGGTCAGCGGAGAAAAGCTCAGTCGTGGCGTTGCTCGAGCATGAAATGTCAATGTCGGTGACGTCTTGCCCTTCAGTAATGCCCGAGGCACCCGCAATATCGCAGTCTAGGCGCGGCGGCTCACTGACAATGACAACTTCGTAAGGAGCGTCTGCTCGAGTGAAATCGGCAAAGACAAAAGCCCCGTCTTGATCAACCTCCAGCTGTGTGTCTCCCAACGCTAAGACCAGGGGCTCGCCAGAGTCTAACCCCGCCACCGTGCCTCCTACTGAAAGCAAAGCATTAGGGTTGGCCGTTGGATCACCACCACCAGCGCCACCCATCAAACTGACAACCGATAATAATTCAGCAAAAAATTTAGTAAGGCTGGACATGTTCTCAACTCCTACTGCACGCCAAAGAGCCTGCTCAAAACCTTATCAACTCGATCGTTAACTTGCCAGACGACTGGTTTGCAAAAGTACTACGAAGCTTGTCGCCTGTTTAAGCAGAAATCTCGAAAATCAACATCCGCTCTGACCGTAGGTTCTAGAAGTTTGATTCGACGAGACAGCATGCAGCTGAAGGCCCCGCAGCGACCATTATGTTGAAAGGCCATTGCGAGATTGAGACGCTCCTGAATTCCACACCAGAGTCACTGCTCTTACGAGTTTCAGCGTGCTAGTAAAGTCGCATTGGATATACTCTGCATAGAAAGCCGCAAGATTGATTACGTTTCAGCCCGCGATGAACAGGTAAGCAGCACACCCAAGCAGCCGATTCCTACTACACTCTTTTTATAGGGGTAGACCTGAGCGCCATCAGGCCCTTTTACGTCGACCGCGCCGGGAGCTTGTCTCTGAATCGGCAGCGTTGGGGTCGGGTAAATTCTTCCAAGCGACACCCAAAGCCAGGTCCATGGCAGCGGCATCAAAGGTCCCTTTAGAGGTACTGTTGAGTGCCTCGACCATAGCGGCAACGTGTTCTGGTGTAGTGCCACAACAACCGCCAATGACAGTGGCACCGGCGTCTCGGGCGAAAACAGCGTACTGCGCCATGAGCTCAGGGCTGCCGTGATAATGAATGGCACCGTCAACATACTCTGGAATCCCGCAGTTACCTTTGGCTGCTACTGGTATCACTGAGTTAGTTGCCAGCATCTCACGGGTGGAGTGCATTAATTCAGCGGGGCCCACGCCACAGTTTGCCCCCATTACACTTAAGCCCAGTTCCTCTGCACACTGTACAAAGTCCGTCGGGGTAATACCCATCATGGAGCGTTTAGCCGTATCAAACGTCATGGTGGCGCAAACGGGTAGCCCGGTCTTTTTACCGGCCTCCGCCGCCGCTGCGACCTCTTCATTAGCCGACATGGTTTCAATCCACAGAACGTCAGCTCCACCCTCCGCCAAGGCCTCCGCTTGCTCGGTGAAACAAGTGACTGCGGCTTCATAAGTTAGAGCTCCCATAGGCTCAAACAGCTCCCCCGTGGGGCCAATAGACCCTGCCACTAACGCCTTTCGACCGGTTTTTTGGGCGTGCGCTTCCACCGCTTGTCGTGCCAAGTTTGCCGCGGCGATATTGAGTTCGCGGACACGGTTTTCGGCTTGGTGCAGTTTCAGGCGCAAGGCATTGCCCCCAAAACTATTTGTAAGAATCAGGTCAGACCCGGCAGATAAAAACTCTCCGTGGAGCCAGAGCACGTCTTCAGGTTTTTCTAAACACCAAAGCTCAGGCGGGTAACCGGCCTCTAGCCCACGCCCAAAGAAATTTGATCCAGTGGCGCCATCAGCGACACACCAACCTTTATCGGCAATCAGTGCTGAGATTGGGTTTTCCATGACGGCCATCCTGTGCATATAAAAGTGAGTGCGCGGGATGATACCTAAATATTTACGCCATGCATTGGCAATTTTCCGGCGGCCAACCAACCCGCACTACTGACTGGGACCAGTGGCCCCTGCACTCTGTCCCGCTCGGGCGCGCATCTGCAGCATCTGTTGCATTTGCTGCATCATGCGGTCAATCGTAAAACTGGCGGTTGGCTGACGCGGCGGAAATTCCTGAAAGGTTCTCAGCCACTTACCCACTTCCTGCTGTGTCGGTACAAACAACCACAGCTGGTCTGCAAAAAATCGCGCGTACGCACTCGAATCGATCGACGTTTCATAGGGATCGGTGCGCAGGTTCACAATGCGCGGAAAATTAAGCGACTCACGAGGCCCACCCCAGCCTTCCATTTGGAAAGCGAAATGAATTTTCCAATCGTTCCAACGCATCGCGTTTAAATTTGCATTGTCGTCGAAGTAGAAAACCGTGCTGCGACCACTTGCCCCCTCTCCAGCCAACAGCGCACGCTGATCATAGCCATCTAGGTGCACTTTGAAGGTTTTATCACCCACACGGTGACCTCGCTTAAGCTGCTCCCCGATGTCAGGCTGCCCCGCCGCCGCAAGGAAGGTTGGCAACCAATCCTGGTGCGACACGATGCCATTGATGACTGTGCCGGGCGCCACAACTTCTGGCCAGCGAATCAATGCCGGCACTCGAAACCCACCTTCCCAAGTGGATCCTTTCTCTCCACGGAAGGGCTCTGCGCCACCATCGGGGTAAGTATTTGTCTGCGAGCCATTATCGGTGGAGTAAACGACGATGGTGTTATCGGCGATACCCAAAGATTCCAACCGGTCCAACACGCGCCCTACATGATGGTCATGCTCCTTCATGCCGTCGGCGTACAAACCATAACCTGAACTGCCCTGCCATTTAGGGGCCAATCGGGTCCACACATGCATCCGAGTCGTGTTAAGCCACACAAAAAATGGTTTGTCGCTGGCGTGCGCCTTTTCAATAAAATCCAGTGCCGCATTGGTAAACTCTTCGTCGGCGGTTTCCATACGCTTGCGGGTCAACGGTCCGGTGTCCTCTACCTTGCCATCGCTGTAGGAGTGAATCACGCCACGAGGAGCAAACCGCTTATGAAATTCCGGGTCTTTAGGATAAAAGTACGTCTCGGGTTCCTCTTCAGCGTTTAAGTGATAGAGGTTACCGAAAAACTCATCAAACCCGTGGTTGCTTGGTAGAAATTCGTCTTTATCACCCAGATGATTTTTACCAAACTGACCGGTGGCGTAACCCAGTGGTTTTAGCAACTCAGCAATCGTAGGGTCCTCCGGCTGCAGACCAATGTCCGCCCCCGGTAGGCCTACTTTGAGCAGCCCAGTGCGCAATGGATGCTGCCCCGTAATAAAGGCAGAGCGGCCTGCGGTGCAGCTTTGCTCTCCGTAATAGTCGGTGAACATGGCACCTTCTTGGGCAATGCGATCGATGTTAGGGGTTCGGCTGCCCAGCATCCCACGGTGATAGGCGCTGATATTTGACCAACCAATATCATCGCCCCAAATAACAAGAATATTGGGCTTATCGCTGGCTGCGCTGACGGCATTACCCGAAATAGCCAACAGTAATAGGACGAATACTGGCTTGAATATCCTTGTCATCGCGCTTCCCTCAATGTTTTTACGCTTAGCACACTGTCGCTGCACTTATTTTTATCTCACTGGGCTTTTTGAACTCTTAAGATCAACACAGCAGCCCAGAGGGTTATTTATTCTTGTGACAGATCATCCCCTCGCAGCGCTCGATAGTGCAACACCCAATCGGCGTGATCATCTGGTCCGTTAGGACCTATCTTCCCCTTGGCAGATTTGAGCAGTGCCTGAGGATCGTATTCGACACCCGCTTTGAACACTCGATTTACATGGCGCGCAGCTTTGATGTCTTGTAACGGGTTCCCCTGCACCACAATTAGGTCGGCTTGCTTACCGGCTTCGATAGAGCCCAGGCGATCATGAACACCTAGAGCCCGAGCACCGTTTAGAGTTGCGGCCTGTAAAACCACGGCATTAGGAAGGCCGGCATGATGCATGGCCCATAGCTCACGGTGATAGGCGAATCCCGGGAGCAACAAGGTGTAGACCGGTTCATCCGTTCCAACAACCAACAAATCACGTCCACCCGCCTCATAAAGCAACCTCAGCTCCCGTTCACGTTGGGCAAATTCTTTGGCGCCAGACTCAGGAGGCGGATCACCCCGTGCCGTAAGAAGCTCCTGAGTATAGGGTGTGAAGTACTGCGCCTCATTGGTCCACAGCATGTCATCTGGGTGAGCCCGTCGTTCATTAATTCCACCGTACATTTGCAAGTTGGCGTCGTAATACACCTCGTACTCAAGCATCAGATCAATCACCTCGGGCAATTCAGCACTGCGCTCGCCGCCACTACCTAAAGTGAGCTGGTGCTCGACGCGATCAAGACCCATTAAAATCGCTGCTTGCAGATCAACGTCGTACTCCACATTGTAATTCGCGAGGTGGGACGCCGTTGTCATCCCGTGTTTGTGCGCTTGATCAATCAGGATGCGCATCTCTTCCGGGGTAGCCTGTTTGATTTTGATACTTGAAACGCCGGCTCGCTGCCAGACATCCACTTCGTTACGGATCTCCGTCTCAGTAATATCGTTAGGCCAACCAATACACTCATCTGCCGCCACTTTGACACTGTACTCGCAGCGAAACGCGCCGAAATACGGACCAGAGGCGAATAAGCGAGGACCAATAGCCTCGCCCGCATCAATACGATCGCGCTGCGCAATGACCCGCTCTGGATAATACTCACCCGCCGACCACGTTGTAGTAACGCCGTTGGCGAGGAATAAAGCGCCGTTGTAGATCACTTCCTCAACGCGGCCCTCATCGATCAGATCGAGATTGTAGTGGGCATGCAGATCAAACATACCCGGCAGAATTGTCTCGGCTTTATCTAGGACGATCAAACGAGTTGTCGCGAGGGGAAAATCGGCGGGATTTACACCAAGCTCGGCAATTCTCCCGGCGCGAATAAGGATACCTGGGTTGGCCTGACGCTGATCGCTAAACCCATCAAACAACCACCCACCTTGAATGATTGTGTCAGGCAAAGGTACCGATGAAGGATGAAGCCATTGCGCCCAAATTTGAGGTGAGACCAGCAAGAAAATCGCTGCCCAAAAGATACGGACTGTGCCCCTCATGATAGACCCCTTTATTGTTATCTCCTCAGCCACTGACGAAAGCACCGAAGCGTAATCAATCTATCGGGGCCCATAAGGTTGCGCTATGTCCGTCTGCCCCGAACCCCATAAAGCGTCGCATACAGCACGGGAATGACCCCCAGCGTGAAAACGGTGGACACCAATAGCCCCCCCATTATTGCTAGCGCCATAGGTTCCCACATCTCTCCGCCTCCCAGATATAGCGGCAATAACCCCAATACCGTTGTCGCGGTGGTGAGTATGATGGGGCGGGATCGTTGAACCGCTGCATTAAGAATGGCGTCTAGGTGCGACGCCCCCGCCGCTAACTCCAAGCCTATGCGCTCCAACAAAACGATGGCATTGTTGATAACAATACCCGCAAGGGAAACCACGCCCAATAGCGTCATGAAACCAAAAAATGACTGCCCCAATAGCAGGCTTGCCACCACACCGATCAACCCCAAAGGTATCGTTGTTAAAATAATGGCCGACTTTCTCAGAGAATTGAACTGTCCTACTAACAATAACAGTATGAGGAATGCGGCAATCGGAAGCTTGGCACCAATAGCTTCATTGGCATCGCCTGAACTCTCACTTTCACCGCCAAGCTCTATGCCTATGCTAGGACCCCAAACCTCTCGCTGCGCTTCCAACCAGGGCCTGATGAGCAGCATTCGATCGGCTGCCGTGACACCAGGCTCTAGCTGAGCGCCAACAGCAACGGTGCGAATACCGTCGCGTCGATAGACTTTGGCAATGTCCCAAACCAGTTTTACATCCGCTACCTGTCGCAGCGGCACCGCCTGCCCGCTAGACTGGTTATACACCGACAGTGAGCTGACTTTATTAATGTCATGTAGCGTCGAGGCTTTTGAGCGTAAAACAACCGGAATAACATCTTCGCCCTCACGGTATTCTGTCAGTTGAATCCCCGTTAACCCCGCCTGCATTGATAAGGCAATATCCTGATTGGTAATACCCACTCGAACGGCACGGGCCTGGTTTATGCGCACCTCAAGTTTTTTCTGGCGCTGCCCCCAGTCATCACCAATATTGCGCAGCCCACCGACCTCTTGATACTGCTTTTTAACGGCATCTACAGCGTTAAATAAGGCCGTTGAATCAGTCCCCGACAACCGGATTTCCACCGGGTTATCGACTGCCGGCCCGTTCTCAATCAGACGTGTTTTGAGCTCAAGGTCGGGATACCGATCCTCGGTAAATTCCTCAAGCTCTCGGCGAATAGTGGCAATCGCACCGGAGGATGAGGTATTCACCACCATCAACGCAAAGCTCGGTGTAGGCGGCACCGGGTTATGTGACAGCACAAAACGCGGGCCACCGCTGCCCACATAAGTCACCCAATCCCGTACCCCTACATCACTATTGAGACTCGCCTTTAATTGCACCAGATATTGCTCTACTTCTGTAACGATTCTCTGGGTTTTATCGATGGACGTGCCGGTTGGCAATTCAAATTCGACGGTAAAATAGCTGCGGTCAGAGGGCGGAAAAAACAACTTAGGTACAAATTCAAAGCCACGCAGTGCTGCGACAAAGACGACTGCTGTCAGCAGCAGCGTAACTGTGCGGTAACGCAGCAGCCCGTTGAGCGCCTGACGATAGAGTCCCTCCACCTTTGATGGTGCAGTCACCACGTCCGTCTTAACTCTAAGAAATAAGACACATAACAAAGGAATAATTGTGAGGGATACCACCCAGGAACTCAGCAGAGTAATGGTTACCACTTTAAATAAAGACGCCGTAAATTCACCGACACTCGACTCAGCGAGATAAATGGGAAGGAATGCCGCTGCGGTGGTTAGCGATGCCGTCAGCAACGGGGTTCTTAACTCTGCAGAGGAACTCAAAGCAGCGTCGAAAGAGGTCTGCCCCTTCTCCATGCGCACCATAATGTTCTCTGACATCACGATGCCATTATCGACCAGCATACCCAGAGCTATGATCAGCGCCGCAAGGGATATTTGATCGAGCCCGATACTTAGAGAAGACATCACAATAATCGACAACAGCATGGTGATCGGAATAAGACTCGACACCACGAGACCGGTTCTTAGCCCCAGAGTTGCCAACATAACCACTGAGACCACACCAATAGCTTGCATCAAGTTAGCGACGAAACCCTTTACTTTGTCCTCCACTTCTTGGGGTGAAAAGTTAACGAGCTTGAATTCAATGCCAATGGGGTAGGTGTCGTAAAAATCAGCTATCGCGCTCTTCACCGCCCGTCCTAGCTCTATGTTGTTACCTCCCTCGCGCATCGCGATCGCAATTCCAATGCCCGGCTCACCATTAATGCTGACCAATTCCTCAGGGGGGTCAACGTAACTTCTGCTTAGGGTTGCTACATCTCTCAACTGAAAGAGCTGATTCGTCTCAGGCAGGCGTAACAAGGTTTCACCAATCTCTTCAATAGACTCAAAATTACCGCTGGGCTCCAAGGAGATGCGCTCATCGCCCAGTTTGAAGCTGCCACCTGAGACCACAATATTTCGCTCTTCCAGGATCTGCGTGAGTAAACCAGGGGACAAACCCAGGTCAGCAAGGCGCGCGTTGTTGTACTCGACAAACACACGCTCTTCTTGAATCCCAAGAATTTCAACTTTGGCAGTATCTTGTATTTGCAGGAAAACGGCTTTTATCTCGTCAGCGATCATATCTAACTCGCTGAAGGTAAAACCCTCTCCAGTAAGTCCAACGACGATGCCGTAAACATCACCAAAGTCATCATTCACCTCGGGAACCGATACACCCTCGGGAAGTTCATTCGCGATGCTATCGATTTTTCGGCGCAAGTTATCCCAGATTGGCCGCATCTCACTGTAGCTCTCACGGATATTCACGCTAACGATGGATACGCCGTTACGGGACTCACTCTGCACAAAGTCGAGCTCGGGCAACTCTTTAACGACTTCCTCTATCGGCGAGGACACTAGGGCCTCTACTCGCTCTGCCGCAGCCCCTGGAAAGTAGGTGACAACTTGTGCGGTTCTTATGATGAAGCCGGGATCGTACGCCCGAGGCATGTTGACGAAAGCCTGCAAGCCGGCCAAAACAATGACCGCCAATACGACCCAAGTAACGCGATTATTTTCAATCGCGAGGCGTGTCAGTGTCACGGCTGAGTCACCTGGCTAATTCTTACGAGCAAACCGTCTTGAAGTTTACTCATGCCTGCCGTGATGAGTCGATCGCCGGGCTCCACGCCCGAGAGCACCTCAAGCCCCGAACCCGTTAACTGACCAATCCGCAGACGTCGCTGAGCAACGACAGCCGTGCCATCGCCATTGGACATAGCGACAAAGGCGAAAGGCCCTTTCTGATCGGACAGCACAGCAATGGCCGGCACGAACAAAACTCCCGAAGACGCCCTGGCTGTCGGGCTCTCCAAGCGCACGGTCGCTGACATTCCGGGCAGAATATTGAAGTCTTCTGTGTTGGGAAACTCAAAGGTTACTTCAAAAGTATTCGTGCCATCAGAAGCGCGAGTCGCCACTTCGTTAAGCACCAAAGGAAAGCGTCGATCGGGAATTGCATCAAAAAAGGCACTCACGATAATGTCTTGATCACGGCGCGCGCCGATCATGACGCTTTCGGGCACATCAACTTTTACGGAAAGCGTCGAGACATCGTGCAAGGTATAGACCAGTTGCTGTGCAACGATCTCCTCGAAGTTTTCAACATAGCGCACGGCAATAAATCCCGCGAAAGGGGCTCGCAGTCTTGTCGCATCAAGATCACGCTCTGCCGACTCAAAACTAGATTTAGCCGTACTGGAGGTCGCTTCGAGCCGCTGGTAATCGGACCGCGAGATACCCCCGCTTTTAATCAAGGTTTCTCCCCTTTGAAAATCGGCAAACGCCTGTTCGTATTCAGCTTTGCGCGCCCGCAGGCGAATTTTCTGATCCTTATCATCGAGCTTAGCAACCAGCTGCCCCACGATGACCTCGTCGCCTTCAAGAGCCAAGAGCTCCAACAGCTCACCTGACACGCGAAAAGCCAAATTAGCGACCTTAGAGGCTTCAACTTTGCCGGGAAATTCCTGCCAAGCACCGGCATGGGATCCGTCTAGAACAATCGTACGCACTAACCTGGGTTTTGACGGCTCAGGCGCCGACTGGTCTGACTGGCCGCAAGATACCAAGGCCAGTGACGCCAGTAGGCCACCCAATATAAATCGCGCCGATACACTTCCCATGGTTTTATTACTCTCAGTTGGTGGTGTGCAGTGTACCTAACTGCTGCGAGTTATTTCGCAAGGTTACCCAGGCACACCAAAGTTTTACAGCGATCAAAGTTCCACCCAAAGGGCCATAGCAACAAGTCTGGGTAAGCGGCAAATGCAACATCTGCAGCAGCATTGGCGGTAAAAATCAGGGCTTATTAAATACCGGCTGGCGCTTTTCCATAAAAGCGGAGACCGCCTCTTGATGGTCGGGGGAAGCGGCGCATCGAACCAGCCGGTCCGCTTCCAAGGCTAGACACTCCTGCAACCCTGCTTGAGATGCGCGATTGATGTTCTCTTTCATATAACCCAAGGCTACTGCGGGGCCGTGGGCAATGTGGCGCGCCAATTCTGCGACGGTCGAGGTCAGGGCGTCATCGGCGACGACCGTATTAAAAATACCTAAATCCAAGGCCTCGTTTGATTGAACTCGACGCCCCGTAAAATAAAGCTCTTTGGTTTTCCCGGGACCCACCAAAGCATTGAGCAACCAGCTGCCACCATAATCGCCCGAGAAACCTACATTACGATAAGCCGTGGTTACAAACGCCGATTCACAGGCGATTCGGAGGTCACAGGCCAATGCCAGACAAAAACCCGCCCCCGCAGCAACGCCCGGCAGCGCGGCAATGGTGGGTTTAGCGTGGTTGTGAAGCCGCAGAGTCAGCGTCTCCTGTCGGTGGACAAGCTGGCGAACCTGCGCCTCCTGACTTAAGGCTTTGGATTGATCCGCCGACACGTTATCAGCCAGCCCCGAAATATCACCACCGGCACAAAACGCCGATCCAGAACCGGTAATAACAATACACCCCACATCATCTCTGAGCTCTAGATCCAGCAATATCTGGCGTAGTGCAGGGGTTAATCGATCCGAGAGCGCATTGCGTTTTTCAGGGCGATTCAGGGTCACAGTCGCAACGCGGTCATCTAGGCTCGCGAGTAATTCATCGGTACCGGTATCCAGCATCTCCAAGATGACTTACTCCTGCCTACTCATGAGTCGAAAGCTCCAGCCCATCGAGCTTGCCTTTGCGCCGCCATTTCGCCATCAAGTCAAAAAACTCCATAGGGCCTCCGCCATAAAACGTATTTTGTGGCTGAAACTGCACGTGACCCTCGTTGTTGTAATAGCCGGGGGTACAGGACTTTTGAAAATCTTCGGTTAATCGCGCTTTTTGAATAACGGTTTTTACCCAGTTAGATTCCGCTTTCGCGCTAGCTTCGACCCGAGTCGCACCCCGTTTTTGGAGCTGTTCAATAATATAGGCCGCATGAATACTGTTTTCGTCTAACGCATAGGTGAAGGCTGCAGTAAACCCGGACTGGATCGGTCCAAAGAAAAAACTGTTAGGAAAACCCCGAGCGTGTAAGCCATGAAATGTTGCCATGCCGTCTTGCCACTTCTCGGTTACCGTCAACCCGTTCACGCCTTCAATTGAGTAGCCAGCGCGTCGAGAATAATCGGTGCCCACCTCAAAGCCCGTCGCAAAAATAATGCAATCGACCTCGTATTCCTCACCGTCAAACACCACGCCCGTCTCGGTAAATGTCTCAACGCCACGGCCGTCTGTATCAACAAGGGTGACACTGTCTCGATTAAACGACTGTAGGTATTCATCGTGAAAGCAGGGCCGCTTACAAAACTGTCGATAGTATGGCTTGAGTGATTCCGCTGTTGATTTTTCTAAGACAACTTCGTCGGCTCTAGCGCGAACTTTTTCCATTTTTTCAAAGTCCGCCATCTCCATTTTCTGCATCAAGCCCATGTATTGAATGGCCCTGTCCATCAAATATTGCTTGAGACCGCGCTCACGCCGCTTGTTGGAAAAAACGCCTTGAACCGCCCACAAGGCAAGCCGGGCTTTACTTGGCATGCTATCGCCTAGACCCCCGAATAAATTTCGGAACGCCTCTGTCCAGCCATCACCGACTAAATCTTCCTTAACCGGCAGACCCGACATAATTGATTCAAAATTAGTTTGTCTTCGCTTTTGCCAGCCAGGCGTCTGTTTCGAAATCCAGTCGGGATTGGTTGGTTGATTGTCACGAACATCAATAGAAGACGGCGTTCGTTGAAACACGTAGAGCGCCTTTGCCGAAGCCGCCAAATGAGGCACACATTGCACTGCAGTCGCCCCAGTTCCAATAACAGCCACCCGTTTGTCTGCAAGTTTGCTCAGGTCGCCAAACGTAGTGCCGCCTGTGTAGGCGTAATCCCAGCGGCTGGTATGAAATGTGTGTCCCTTAAACTGATCAATGCCCTTAATAGCAGGTAGCTTAGGTCTGTTGAGCGGGCCATTAGAGTGAATAACAAAACGGGCCTGAAGCTGGTCTCCGCGATCAGTTACTACCTGCCAGCGCCGACTGGATTCCTGCCAGACCACTTGTCTTACCTGTGTTTGCAGCAGAGCATGTTCATGTAAACGGTAACGCTGTGCCAAAACCTCGCAATACTCTAGGGTTTCCTCTGCATTGGTGTACTTTTGTCGGGGAACAAATCCCGTTTCCTCAAGCAAAGGAAGATAAACATAAGCCTCTATATCGCAAGAAGCTCCGGGGTAACGGTTCCAGTACCAGGTTCCACCGAAACCGCCGCCTTTTTCGATCAGCATAAAATCGGTAATTCCGGCGTCCCGAAGTCGAGCAGCCGCCAGCATACCGCCGAAACCGCCCCCAATAATCACGACCTCAACGTCCCGAACAACTGAATCCCGTGTCATTCCGGGGGTAATGTAAGGATCGTCGACGTAGTGAGAAAAGTCGCCGGTAACCTCAACATACTGGTCATTGCCATCAGCTCGAATGCGCTTATCACGCTCAAGACGATATTTTTCTCGCAGTGCTTGGGGGTCGAAATTGAGCGTCCCGCCCTGCTGCGCAGCCGTACTAGTCATTTACTATCATCCGCTTCTTAGTGACAGGTTCCGTCCACGCGTCATCGTCCAAACCCAATACGCTTAAGTAACGGAACCCCGTGGCCGAATTGAATAATCATAACGGCTAAGACATGCAGTGCGGCCAAGGCAACCAACGCATGTGCAAGCCATTCATGGACATTTTGCAACCATTCTTCTCCCCAAAACGCATCGAGATCCTGCATCCATCCGGTAACGGCCAGCAGTAGCACGAGCGCCAGGATTACAACAATCATCCAACTACCAGCGGCACTGTGGTTTTCGTGATCTGTGTACCTGCCAGCGAGGCTTCTTAGGTCTTGCAGCACTAGCCCCGGCGCCAAACTCAAGCGGGCGAAGCTAGCATCACCGCGACTGAAAAAACCTGCCACCACGCGCAACACAACCAATGCACCTAGTACCCAGCCCAACCATTCGTGGAGCTCACCACCCGATTCCAGAAACTCATAATTAACCACGATGCCCAGAGACAACAGCCAGTGGAAACAGCGTATTAAAAAGTGACGCCTCAAATGGGCTAATCCACCTCTTTTTTCACAATGGCGCCATTGGCCATATCGAAATACACCTCAACGCGCTGTTCTTCACCCGATGCTAATGACTCCCAGCCATAAATCTCATAGCAGTTGTCATCAACCTTAAATTTTTTGATGGCGAAACCGTATTCATTAACGATTTTCTTCTGCAAATCCAAAACACTCATCCGTTCCGATTCGGCATACTCTGCACAATCAGCACCTGCAAGCGCTGCTTGAGACATCAGCATTAACAAACCTAGAAATACCTGACGCATTAACTTACTCCTTTTTATAAAAACGTGAATAACTGGGAATTGTTGTCGGTCGACAACACACGTAAACGGAACAAAAGACTGCATTACGTTCACATGCTCCTGCAAGACCCTTTTAAATAGGGGCATTGCGGGTTTTATGATCTACTGATACGACAATAAACAAAAAATCCCGTCGAGCCCATTTTGCTACAGTATTTGCGGATTAGACATCTATTCCAATAATCCGTTCCATCGCAGTCTGCTTTGTAGCGCTGGGGATGAGTGAGCAGCTTGAAACAGCAAAATTCGGCAACAATTAAAATTTTTTGGGGGCTGCAGCAGGCCCATAGAGTTTCACGTAGAAGCCGACCAAATCATCGAAGGGGCACCCAAACTCGTGCCGCGAAGCCGGCGAAACTTTAGATCAGTCTAAGCCAAACCATGGGGCTAACCCACAGCAGCGATATCTGCCTGAAGATCACCCCTCAGCACTTTCCCCATAGGGTTGCGCGGTAATGCAACTAAGTAGCTTATTTTCTCGGGCAGCTTAAATTTTGCCAACCCTTGAGCCTTTAAAAAACCGCAGACCTCCTTCAGGGAAGGGGGATGATCGGCGTCTTTTGGCACCAAACATACACAGACACGCTCACCCAATGCCTGGTCTGCATAGGCACACACTGCAGCTTCACGTACCTGGGGATGACTCTCAATTAAGGTATCAAGCTCTGCGGGAGAAATTTTCATACCACCGCGATTAATGATGTCCTTGCAGCGTCCTACGATGCGGTAATAGTGGGTCGGCGCGGCACTAATTTCCACTAAATCACCACTGCGGAAAAAACCGTCTTCAGTAAAAACATCGGTATCTTCTGTGCCAAAATAACCATCAAATACAGTTGCCCCAGCAAAGCATAGCTCACCAACGGCACCCGGTTCGTCCACCTCTAAGCCTGTGTCCGGATCAATAACCTTGCTTTGAACAGCGTGGTGACAGCGTCCTGGCCACTCGAGCCCAGGCGTACCAAATCGCGGAAAGTACGCAGCGCGCATCTCACTACTTGGCACTGTTTCGGGTGTCGCAAAGAGCGCCAGACCTTCGTTAGAACCATAAAAATTAATCACCGGTTTTTGGTAATCATTTTCGAAGGTGGCAATCATCGCGGGTGACAACGGCGCCGATCCAGAGCCTACTGCTCGCAACGTACTAAAATCAAATTGCTGCCAAAACTCAGGTTGCGCTGCCAGCTGGTTTAACAGCGCGGGAGGTGCAATCGTGAAGTGTATTTTTTCATCCTGCATTTGGGTCAGATATACCGCCGGATCTAAAGGGTGGTGAAGAATAAGACCGCAGCCTAACTCTGCTGCGGCAAACAAAAATCCTCCAATAGCCGCCATATTGACCAGTGGAAAAGGGTTTAAAAGCCGATCTCCCCTTTGGTAGCCCCCCGCCTCTGCCGTTGCCCGCGCGGTGGCCAGCCACATATTGGCTGAACGAGGCACACCTTTGGGCGTACCTGTTGTACCCGATGTCCAGCATACGGTTAACACTCGATTAGCGGGGTCATTCAGACTTCGGCTGTAGGTTGCCAATGTCCGAGTGCCCTTAAGCGGTACGGAGCTGGCAAGACACTCAAGGTCGTCACCAATGGCCAACACTGGAAGCCGCGGCAGTACATCTCTTGCGGTTTGAATGAGTGACTGACCTTTAAAACTGGGGCAACCAATAAACAGCGTGGTCTCAAGGGTGGTGCTGAGCTGTGTTATTTCATGAGCGCCATACTGGACCGGTAGAGGTGAAATTATGGCTCCCAACTTACTTGCTGCATAAAAACAGACCACCAGCTCTACAATATTGGGCAGCTGGACCATAATACGGCTACCGGGACCAATACCATGTTCCAGTAACTGAAGGGCCAGTGCCGTACTCGCAATATCAAGATCGGAAAAGCTGAGTCGTGCCGGAGGCATACCCGTCAGCTCCATTTTGTCAGGCTGATCCGCCACCGCCAGCGCATGAGGCTCCTGAGCCACTCGCTCGGCCAGCAAACCATGCAGGCTATCTTGGCCCCAAAACCCACGCTCCGTGAGCGCTCTAATACGTGTATTAGTGCTCGTTTGCATACGCCGCCCCCAAAGCTGATTCAGCTCAACGCGTTGCTTAACTATCTTTATTATCGATTCCTAGACTACAGGGTGTGCCCATTTTTTACACGAGAAACTACACAAAGCCCCACCTAGTTCACGAAGTATGGCGCTATAAAACTGAACTAACGGCAGGAGTAGCTGAAAGATAGGTTGAATCTGTTTAGACTCACCTGCTGTCTTTTTATATATCTGCCGCCGACTGCGGCGGGTTCGTGGTAACTGAATTGGATGACGACGTGAATCAACCGGCCGACATAAAAACACTCCCCCTGCTCAGTGAACAAGAGACCATCGAACGTATCTTCCAGCATATCGATAACCGAACCACCGACCTTGGCGACATCGTGTGGCAAGAGCCCGTGGCGCACTACCACAGCCAAGAACGGTTCGACGCCGAGCTATTGCTGCTCCGACAATCACCTATTCCTTTTTGCCCCTCTGCCGCGCTGCCTGAAAACGGCAGCTACGTCGCCCGCTCGGCCTCGGGTACGCCATTGCTAGTTGCTCGCGGCAACGACGGTGTGGCTCGAGCATTTATCAACGCCTGTCGCCACCGCGGCATGCAAGTTGCCAGTGGCCAGGGGTGTCAGAAGAACTTTTCCTGCCCTTACCACGCCTGGACCTATGGCCTTGATGGGGCACTGAAAGGCATACCGGGGCAAGCAGCGTTCCCCGGCTTGGATAAGCAGGAACACGGCTTGGTAGAGGTAAGCGCTCGGGAGTTTGGTGGACTTATCTACGTACAACAGATTGGCCAGATAAGCGATGAGGCTCTCAGCGACAAACCTCATTTTTTTACGCCCGATCAAGTTTGCTTTGATGAAAGCGAAGTTGCTGATAACGCCAACTGGAAATTAATCACTGAGACGCTCCTTGAGGGGTACCACATTAAGTCGCTGCACCAAGAGACCTTTTACCCCTTTGGTCTAGATAACATTAATGTCGTTGAGGTTTTCGGAGCTAACGCCCGCGTTGTTTTTCCTTTTAAACGTATTGAAAAGCTACGCGACCTCGCACCTGAGGATCGGAAGCTAGATGGCATGGTCACCTCGGTTTATCACCTATTCCCTAATGCCAGTGTGTCGCTCCTCTCAAAACACGCTAGCCTCACCATCATGGAGCCGCTCAGTCCCACAAGGACCCGTTTAGTGAGCTATTATGTGATGAACTCCTCAACCGATGATCGTCCGATAACGCTGGAGGCCGCGCAGCGCGACGTCGAGTTTGTCAATAATGCGGGGCAGGTTGAGGATCGCGCCGCTGCCTGCGCCATTCAAGAAACTGTGAGCACACCAGCAAATCCTCACCTTACCTTTGGCTATTTTGAAAAAGCCATTGTCAACTTTCACCAACATCTCGCGCAAAAAATATCCTGAACTGAGGCCTAGGCCAAACCGCCATGACTCCATTGGGCGTCGCTTGCCTTCTGGTTTTCTGGGGCTCAGCTATGGTCGTGTGCCGCAACATTTGCGTTGTAAATAGGCGCCAAAAATTACTCGCCAAAACAGCACGACTTGTCGCTATGATGCAGACATAGCAGCCCGAGATTCGCTCATGAAACAGGTATTAAAACTCCTCAGTCTTCTAGTGCTCACCGGAACCACATCAGTGAGCTGGTCTAACGCTTTGTCCTTGGAAGACATCTTGGCAACCACACCCGAGCTCAGGAGTGACCTGCCCTCGCCTACAACAGCGACTGGAGTCGCGGTAGGAGAACGCCACTGGTATCACCATGAAATTGTGGACTACCTCGATACCCTTGCAGCAGCGTCCCCTCGCATGGTGGCACTTGGACCTCATGCCAACAGCTACGGCGGGCGCTCCTTGGTGAGCTACGCCATATCCTCTGAATCTAATATTGCCAAGCTACAAGATATCAAAGCCGCCCGTGCCAAAATCATTGATCCTGCCAGTGGCCTAGAGGCCACCAAGCAACCCGCTGTAATGCATATGATGTACAGCATTCACGGTAACGAGCCCAGCGGTAGTAACGCCTCTCCCCTAGTTGCCTACTACCTCAATGCGTCTTTGGATCCGGCGATTACAGCGCAGCTTGAAGACGTAGTGATTATTTTTAACCCCATGCTCAATCCCGACGGCCTCGACCGCTTCGCACACTGGACCAATAGCCATCGCGGGCAAGTCCCCAGTCCTGACGCCAATGACCGTGAGCACCGGGAGTATGTTCCCAATGGGCGAACCAACTACTACTGGTTTGACCTCAATCGCGACTGGCTGCCCCATCAACACCCCGAAAGTCGCGGCAGACTCGCCTTGTTTCACACCTGGAAACCCAATGTGCAACTCGATTTTCACGAGCAGGGCAGTAACAGCAATTTCTTTTTCATGCCGGGCAAACCTGAGCGCACCAACCCCCTCACGCCGCCCATCAATCAAAAATTGACCGCCAAAATTGGCGAGTACCATGCACGGGCTTTTGATCGAGAGGGTGTTCTTTATTTTAGCGAAGAGGGCTACGACGACTTTTTTATGGGTAAAGGTTCGACCTACCCCGATCTGTTTGGTTGTGTTGGTATTTTATTTGAGCAACCGTCTTCCAGAGGAAGCCAACAAGATGTCATCAGTGGCCGCCTTACCTTTCCAGACACCATTACCAATCAATTTAGGGCCTCTCTATCATCACTTGAGGCAACGGCCGCACTCAAAGATGAGTTGCTGGCCTACCAGCAAACGTTTTATCAGGACAGCGCCAGCCAAGGTGATTCAGGTTATTACCTTGCCGCCGCCAACGGCGACCCAACGCGGCTGCGAGAATTTGTACGGATTCTTGAGGGCCATGGCATCGTCACGGAAGTCCTGAGTCAAGATACTGAAGTCGAGGGCAACACCTATGTAGCCGGGTCGACCATTGCAATTCCCCTCAACCAACTTCAGTCGACCTACTTGAAGACACTTTGGAATCGACAGCTGGAGTTTGAAGAAAACGTTTTCTATGACGTCTCCACCTGGACCCTGCCTTGGGCTTTTAATTTGCAGCACACACGAGAGCCCGTGACCCGAGTGAAAACAACCGCAATTACTCAGGAATTTTTAGCTCTCAGCTCAACCCTTGCAGCGTCTAATATTGGTTACCTGATCGACTGGCGCGACAGTGCCTCACCGAGCTTGCTCTACGGACTGCTCGAAGCAGGCGCCAATGTACGGGTAGCCCAGCGACCATTTACCGCTTCAATTATCGAACAAGGGCGTATTGATTTTGGCTATGGCTCACTACTGGTCACCCCCCGCCTCAACGACAGTATTCCAGCGTCGGCATTAGCTCTGCTGAAGAATGCCGCAGACAACGGGCTACCGGTTTACCCGGTGGCCAGCAGCCATACCGTTCAGGGTATCGACTTGGGCAGCCGCGATTTCCATGTTCTTCAAATGCCCAAGGTGCTGATCGCGACGGGTGCGGGCACTAGCGCATACGACGTTGGAGAAATCTGGCACCTGTTGGACCGTCGCGTTCAAATGCCGATAACCATGGTCGATACCCACCAATTGCCTCGCATTAATCTGGCAGACTACACACACGTTATTTTGACCAATCCACTAACCCAATCACCCGATCAACTCACCAATAACCTGAGCACCTTCGTTAGTAATGGCGGAGTGTTATGGGCGCAAGGTGCCGCCACCATTGACTGGCTAAGCGATGAAAATTTAACGACCGTAAACTGGCGCACTACCGAGGCCTCGAGCGCTAGTAAAGAAGCCAGCGCAGCCATAGCACAGGGTGATACCGAAGCCTTTGAAGCGCTGCTTCCGCAGCGCCAACCCTATGCAGCAGCGCGGGATGAAGCGGCTTTTAAACTAGTACGCGGGGTCATTTTGGAAGGCCAAATTGATGCCACCCACCCCCTTGGTTATGGCTTCACCGACGAGGTACTGCCCATGTTTCGCCGCAGCGCGAACTTTATGGCCCGATCTGAAAATGCCTATTCAACGCCGGTGTTGTACAGCGCAACTCCCTTACTCTCAGGCTATATGTCAGCTGAGAACCAAGCTCTGGCATCGGGTTCAGCAAGCCTAATTGTAGATGCTCGAGGCAAAGGCGCTGTGGTGCTGGCTCTCGATGCCGTGACCTTTAGGGCATTTTGGTGGGGCACGCAGAAGCTGTTGCTCAACGCATTGTTCTTTGGAGAGTTATTGGAGGAACCGCGTTAGGGGCTAAGCGCTAAAAATTTAAGGCAGCCAGTATCGTGTAGAAATTCTGTTAAGGCAGGATGCTCGCTCACCGAAGCAAACTGACTGCGCAGACGCGTGAAACCCTGAGCCGGATACTTAAAGGTCTTTTGATAATAGCGCTGCCCGGCCATGGTGAGTCCCGTTTGCTTCTCTCCCTTCTCCCAAGCGCGAGCATTGGCCGCCGCCCAAGCCAAGAAGCGGGGCCCCACTTCCTCAGAAAAAATGGGGCGCAGTGTTAGCGTTAGATTCTCCAGCGCCTCAAAGTCACCCAGAAGCTCCGGCGACTCCATGCGCTTGATCCAAGCCACGACCGAGGGTCCTTTATCTTCCAAAATTTTGTGGCAACTCGGATCAGTAAACGCCTGATGCAATTGGCCCCAAAGACCAAAATCTGCCAAAGCGGGCCGCCCTCCAAACAGATAGAAACGCGACTGCAAGTGCAGCTCAAGCAGCTCAACAAGCCGGGCAAAGGAGGACACCAAAATAGGGCGATTGTTATCGGTAGACCCCGCGAAGGCCATGCGAGGCACCATACGCCTCACCATTAAGGGCGCTATTAAAGGCCTCATGAGTCTACCAAGCCAGGGAGCGGTCAAGCCGCCCAGGCTCCCTTCAGCGAGGGTACGGGACCGTCGCTTCTGATCTGCAACATAGCCCCAGCGATAGTGGAACATCAGCTTATTAGCCCACTCGTCGGCGTACTCCTCTAAGAGATCGGACAAAAAGTGCAGCGCCGGATCTTTAGGATGAATCCCGGGTTCCGGATGACGTTCTTCAAGAAGTTCTAAGATGGGAGTTGAGTCTTGCATCGCTGTGCCGTCGGGCAAAAATAACAGCGGTATCAGCGGCACCTTGGCATGTTGTTTAAATAACTTGTTGTGGGCGAAGCGATCCAGCCATTGGTGAGGGACTTGCTTGTATCGTAATGCCGATCGAACCTTGAGGGTATAGCCCGACTCAGAGCGTCCCATGAGGTTGTACTCGTCCGGCGTGGGATATTGTTGGCTCATGGTGGCTCTCCCTGTGTCCGGAGCGCTCATTACATCAAGGGCGCTTCAGGCCTCAAATACCACAGTACGAAATCTAACCACCGCAGCATACACCCATTGCCATGACGCGAAAAAAGCCGGCAAGTTTTCTCCTTACATGAGACCTGAATGATACCTAGGCCGAAACTTCCCCACGGCGATCCAAAAATCTATCCAGCTTTACCAGTAAAGGCGGCAAAAACAGTAGATCTAAAAGTAATGCCACCACAATAATTGGTGTGAGCATCAGGGCAACGTTTTGATAGTAATAGGTGTTGGAGAACACCAATATGAAGGTACCCATGGCCAACGCTGCAGTGGTGATGGTAATCGCCGAGCCGGCTTTATCGAGGGAATAACGTACCGCCTCGTCAGGGTTTTCACCGGCTTTACGGGCCGCCATGTACTTGCTGAGTACGTGCACCGAATCATCGACCACCAAACCAATGCTGATCGAAAATAACATTAAAATGTATGGGCTCAACTGACCCACAAAAAGGCCCCAAACTCCAAAGACAACAGCGGGTGGCAGCAGGTTAGGCGCGATACTGATGAGCCCGTAGCGAACGCTGCGCAACCCCACCAGCATGGTTAACGTAATCAACAAAAAGCTGACCGTGAACCCTTCAAGCAGTTGCCTTGAAATAGTGTCGTTGAGCCGCGCGTACAAAATGGTGTTGCTGCCATGCAAGACCCGATAGTCTGGATTTATATTGGCGGCATGCCAGGCTTCGATCCGTTTATTGAGCTCGAGCAGCTGGACATTGGATAAGTTAGACGTACCTACCACCACGCGCACCGTGGTGTACTCAGGATCGAATATAGGCTCTAAGTGTGGCTCTATCTCCTGCACCAACTGATAACCCACCAGGTAGTCGATCACCTGCAGGTTATCGTCGGGCAATATGTGCCAAGCCTCATCGTTGTCGTTCTCAGCCTCGTTGAGGGTCTTCAGCATTCCCACATAGCTGTTCACCACACTGACATCGGGCTGCTCTTCTAGCCAATCTGCAAAGCGCTCGACCTCCAACATAAATGCAGGGTCGGCAATGCCATAGTACTGGCCGCTATCGATCGCATAAACCAGCGACTGATCATTGCCGATTTTCTCGGCCAATGCGGTGATCACCCGATGAAAATCAGAGTCCTTATCGATAAATTCAAAGCGATCAAAATCGACTTTATTAAGAGGCAGCATTGCAAGGCAGACGACAATAATGACCGACAGCCCCCAAAACAGTGCGTTACCTCTTTGTGTGACGAGGTCTGACACCCGCCGGATCATGCCGCGCACACCCAGCGGACGGGGAATTCGGCGGGTTGGCACCCACATGATCAGGGCAGGCAATAAGGTTAGGGTGACCAAATAAGCCCAAACAACGCCCATAGCAACGGCGTTGCCAAAACCATAAATGCCCGCGGACGAACAGTAATTGAGACTGAGAAAGCCCATGGCGGTTGTCACGGTTGCTAAGGTGACCGGCTGTAGGTTCAGTCGCAAACTCTGCTCCAGAGCTTCCAGTTTGCTTAGACCCTCATGCAAGCCCTGCAAGTAAATCGAAATAATATGAATGCCATGGGCCATGGCAATGGTCAGAACGACGAGTGGTCCCATATTAGAGATTTGGTTAAAGGCAAAGCCCGACCAACCCACGGTGCCAATGGTGAGCAAAATACCCAGAAAGGAAACCACCAAGGTACACAGGGCATAAACCAATGAGTTGAGGCAAAGCCACAGCAATAAGGTCGTTGCTAAAGCCACCAAAGGTGCCAAATTGTTTCGGTCTTTGATTTGCGCGTTGTAACTGTCGAGTTCAAATAAGTCATTGCCCAAGACATAGATTTCAACCCCTGGGTAATCGCCTCGTAGCCGATCTCGCAGTGCCACCACCGATCGCGCAATTTCAAGGCGCTCGGATAGGCCTTCGCCGCTGGGGCGGTACTTAAAAATAGCCAGTGCCATGTCGCCATCTCGGGCGAGTTGAGTCTTTACCAAGTCTTCATCAGCTAGGGCAATGTCTCGAACCTCAGCGAGGTCGTTATCGCTCAAGCTGTCTACTGGCGGAAGTAAGTACTGACGTCCGTAAATGGTTTCATCGACCGCATTGAGTCGGTAATTAACCATCGAGCCCACCGCCACAGCCGACTGCACCTCACCAAAGCGCGCATGCAGCGCCTCCATGGCGGTCAGTGCCTCGCGGTTAAATATGTCTCCGTCTGGCGCAATGAAGGTAAATAACGCCGATCGACTACGAGGAAAATCGGCCTCGACAGCTTTAACCTCAGCCGCATAGGGGTCGTCCTCTGGCAAAATGGCGTCAGAGCGCGGGTCGATACTCGTTTTCGTGACGCCCCAGCCGACGACAATGCTGACGATTATTGTCAAAACCGCCAGCAGCGTTCGTCGCTCTACCAGCGTGCGTGCTAAATCCATATTCTAAACAGTGCTCCATCCTTGACGGCGGTTTTATAGCATAAAGCACATGGAAACTGAGCCTGATGTCGGTAAAATAATGGCAGCTGCGCTGCTGTAACAGCGCTAAAGATCTGCAGGAGGCAGGCATGAAAGGGTTCATGAGCATTGCGATAGCAATGAGCATTTTAATCGGGCAATTAGCCTACGCTGGCGAGTCGCAACGCATTGGTGACTTTGCGCTGCTTGACCAAACCGGCAAACACCACAAATTGAGCTGGTATGGCGATCAAAAGGCGATTGTCATTTTCGTGCAGGGCAACGGCTGCCCCATTGTTCGCAACAGCGTGCCCCAGCTGCGCGCAATTCGCGATCAGTATGCCGATCAGGGGGTGCAATTTTTTATGCTCAACCCACAACCCCAAGATAATCGCGCCACTATCGTCGCCGAAGCGGCTGATTTTGGTTACGACTTCCCCATACTCATCGACGAAACGCAGCTTATCGCCGAATCCCTGGGTGTCGATCGCACGTCTGAAGTTTTTATTATTAACCCCCAGACTCAGGAAGTGGTGTTTCGCGGGCCGGTCGATGATCGTCTGCACTACGAAACGCAAAAAGCCGAGGCTAACAATGACTACTTACGCGATGCCTTGGACGCACACCTCGCGGGAACTCCCCTGCCAAGTAACGTACCCGAGGCCCCGGGCTGCCTGATTACTTTTGCGGCAAAAGAAGCCCACGAAAAAACACCGCCCACTTACTCGGCGGATATCGCACCAATACTCGAGCAGCACTGTGTAAAATGCCACCACGTGGGAGGCATTGGCCCCTGGGCCATGACCGAGCACGCCATGGTGCAGGGTTGGTCGCGCATGATGAAAGAAGTGCTGCTGACCCGCCGTATGCCCCCCGGCCAGCTCGACCCCCATGTAGGACGCCCGGTTCAGGAGGCTGCCGGGTTATCAGCCGAGCAACTACAAACTCTGGTGCACTGGATTGACGCTGGGGCACCCGGTGATGATCAGCCTGATCCCTTAAAGGCACTGGCATTTAGCGACGCGACATTTTCACTGGGTGAGCCCGATATTGTTCTGACGGTACCTGCTCAGGAAATACCGGCGACCGGGGTTATTGATTACCGCTACGTGCCGGTACCCCTCAATCTTAAGGAGGACATCTGGCTGCGCGCCGTGGAGTACGTACCCGGCGATCGAAAAGTTCTACACCACGTCATCACCTACCTCTCTAGCCCCGCTGATCGCACAGCTGGAGCCGGTAGCGACGATGGCGCATTAGGCGATTCGATTGGCGGCTTTGCCCCCGGTCGCCAACCCGATATTTGGCGAGACGACTCTGGCGCACTGATTCGCGCGGGCTCCAGTTTATTGTTGCAAATGCACTACACCACCACTGGTAAAGCAACCACCGATGAAACTCAAATCGGCATTTATCTACACGATAAACCACCTAAGTACGTGATGTCTGGAGGCTCTGCAGGCCAGCGTCGATTTCTTATTCCACCTAACGCCAAAGAGCATCCTCTTGAGGGCGTGCAGGAAATTGAACGCGATGCCCTGCTATATAGTCTGATGCCCCACATGCACTACCGTGGCAAGCACATGAAATACATTGCCGAGTACCCCGACGGCACCTCAGAGGTGCTGCTATCCGTGCCCAAGTACGATTTTAACTGGCAGTTTAATTATCAGTTAGAAGAGCCAGTGCTGCTTCCCGCAGGAACACGCCTTATCGCCCGGGGTGCTATGGATAACTCAGACCGCAACCCCTATAACCCCAACCCCAACATGCCCGTGCGGTTTGGCTTACAAACCATGCACGAAATGTTTTTCGGATTTACCACCTACCGCTATTTGGGGGATACGCCCGAGAGCTTGGCAGCTAACCCCAAAGCGGAAGTGAACGGTGGGCAAGCTGGACGATAACACCCACCGCATAAATGGAATCTCAACCACTGACGGCATTTGATAAGCCCTGCTATAAAACCGGCAGTCTCGAGTGGGTATGATACGGATAAAATTGAGGCAGTAGCCTTACCGGGACGCTGGCTGTTGAGTAGCGCCAGCCTTGGAATGAATGCGGGAAGATGTAGTAGCGGCGGGATGTTCCAAAATTCTTGCCGAGGTCGACTACCCCGATCTTTTTACTACCAAGCATGCCTGTTTGCCATGTTAGTCCCATCACAACAGACCCTACTTTTCTCATCTGGGAGACCCGTTATGAAGCCACACAAGCTGCCCCCGCTCACCAAAATCACTGCACTTCTAACAGCGTTAGTGCTTTTTTTTGGTGGCACTATCAGCGCTGCGGCAAGCGACAAAAGCGGCTGGTCCAATCAGGCGTTAATCTACATTTTAGCGCCTACCCTAGACGGCACTAGTGGAATTGGCCCCTTCGACACCGAAGTGGATATGGACGCGGCAGATGTATTTGACGCACTCGATGGCGCATTTTTAGGGGCGTATCGAGGTGAGGGCGAGCGTTTTGGCATACAGCTCGATATCGTCAGCATGGATCTGAAAATGGATGGTGAGGGTGACCGTGGAGCTCTGGCAGGCGAGGTAAAGGTCGAGCAAACAACGGTCATTACAACGGCATCTTGGCGCCTCAACAAAGAATTTCGACTCCTAGGAGGCGCCCTCTTTAATGACTTGTCCACCGGCGTTTCTCTAACCGGACCTTCTGGCACACGCCAACAGAGCGCGGGAGACGACTGGGTAGACCCTATCGTTGGAGTCGCTTATGAAACGCCGCTGGGTGCGCACTGGGATTTCTCTGGCTCTGCTTTGGTCGGTGGTTTTGGCGTGGGCTCCGAAAGTGTCGTGGTGCTCACTGGCAGTTTCGCCTATCGATTCAATCATTGGTCAAGCCTAACGCTGGGCTATCGCTACCTCGATTTTGACTACGAAGACGGCGAAGGTGCCGACCGTTTCAAATTCAACATGAAACAATATGGCCCAGCCGTTGGGGTTAGATTCGATTTTTGAGGCGTAATTTTTGAGGCGCTGTGAGGCAGTGGTGTTCCCCAACGACGGTTTAAGGGGCCATGGATTTCATGAGCCAGCGCCATAATTAGACACTGCAATATGAGCCACTGCATTGCTTTTTAGTCGCCCAGATCTTCAGACCCGCACCGCGCTACAACCCCATCCGATCAGCGGCTTTATCGCCGGCAATAGGCCCACAGACACAGCTGCTGCAATGCCACTGTCGCCCCCGCCAAAGCTGTAATCTCACTGACATCGTATGGGGGGGCCACCTCGACCACATCCATGCCCACCAAATTTATACCTCGCAGGTTCTGCAACAACTGCAGGGCTTGATGTGTAGAGAGCCCACCCACAACGGGTGTTCCCGTGCCCGGAGCAAAACTCGGGTCGAGACAATCGATATCGAAGGTGAGGTAACAGGGCCTGTCACCCACAATGCTTTTTACCCGCTGAGCAATAGCAGCCGCACCTTGCTCATGCACCGTAGGGCCATCAAAAATATTAAAGCCCATGGTCGATTCGTTGTAGGTGCGCAGACCTATCTGGGCCGAATGTTCAGGCACCACTAATCCTTGTTTTGTGGCGTGATAAAACATCGTGCCATGATCGATGCGTTCACCATCATCTTCCCAGGTGTCAGAGTGCGCATCGAAGTGAATCAACGCTAAAGGTCCGTACTTTTCAGCATGAGCCCGCAACAATGGATAGGACACAAAGTGATCGCCACCCATAGACAGCAGGGCAGTATCGGTAGCCAGAATAGCTTTAGCCTGCTGATAAATTTGCTCGGGCACTTTCTCGGGAGTACCTGCATCGAAGGGGCAGTCGCCATAGTCAACGATTGCCAGTTCTTCCAACGGTGAAAAATCCCAGCCCTGAACCTGATTTTCCCAGGCCAAACTCGCCGAGGCAGTGCGAATACCTCGCGGTCCCAGTCGCGTGCCCGATCGGTTAGTGGTGGCCAGATCAAAAGGCACACCCAGTACCGCAACATCGACCCCGGTCAAATCTCGGGTGTAGCGGCGGCGCATAAAGCTGGTAATGCCGCCATAGGTCGACTCGTCCTGAACGCCTTTTAGGCTCTCGCGAGTCATTGCAAAATCGGTTTCTAACGACATTAGGGTCGGAGCCTCCCAACAGCTTTCGAGTTAAGCACGTCACAGTGCGCGCGATACTATCGGCGAGTAATATCGCGCTTCTCTACCTCGCTGTCACTAATAACCCATCTTGGGTCGTCATTTAGTTTTAGCGTTCAGGCAGACACAAAACAGCAGGCGGTATACGTTATCGGTCGCGCTACCCTCAAGAGAGAACGCTATCGCGAGTCTTGCAGGTATTTTTCAGCACGGCGCATTATGTTGCGACAGGGCATTAATGGGCGTTTTCAGTACTTAAAAATGCTATGAATACACGCTATTTAGCGAACCGCGCTGCGAGATTGTCTATCGAACAGGCTCAGATCCCATCTCTAAATGTAGCGACCCACCTTGCCACGGGTTCGCCCTGGCAACCGCTTCATTGAGTGAAACACCCAATCCGGGTTCGGTAGAAGGGATGACATATCCATTCTGCCACTGCACCGGCTTATCGAGTAACTCGGCCTGAAAGCCCCCCCAGGTCTCAATACCTTCGAGTATTAGGAAGTTCGGCGAACAGGTAGCCAGTTGAATATTGGCCGCCCCTACTATCGGGCCGCAGTACATATGGGGTGCAAGTTGTGCGTAGTGCACCTCGGCTAATGCCGCTATTTTTTTGGCCTCCAAAAGGCCACCAACGCGTCCGAGGTTAAGCTGCAAAATAGAAGCGGCGCCGTCTGCCAAGACTCTGGCAAATTCGTACTTAGTGCAAAGTCGCTCCCCCGTAGCCACGGGAATAGAGGTAGCTTGAGCAACACGAGCCATGGCTGCGGTATTTTCAGGAGGTGTGGGCTCCTCGAACCAAAGGGGGTCGTAGGGCTCAAGTCGCTTAGCGAGACGAATAGCACCAGCCGGAGAGAATTGTCCGTGAGTTCCAAAAAGCAGATCCACTTCGGGACCAACAGCCTCCCGAATACGGCGAGTGAACTTTTCAGAGCGGTCTAGTTCCTGCCCCGTGGGCATGCCTCCGTCAAACACAGTGTAGGGGCCCGCGGGGTCAAATTTAACCGCGGTAAAACCCTGCTTGACGTAGTCTAAAGCCCGCTCTGCGGCCCTGTCAGGATTAACATAAACGTGGTCCGTATCCTCCGGATCTGGATAAACGTCACCTGCCGCAGGATAAATATAGGTGTAGCTACGTAAGCGGTCGTGAACTTTTCCACCCAGCAGCTCATACACCGGTTTGTCACAGGCCTTACCGATAATGTCCCAACACGCCATTTCTAAAGCAGACAGAACGCTAACCAACGATACGTCAGGACGAAGGTTGTAGCCCGCACCGTAGATTCGACGCCAAAGCCTTTCAATATGAAAAGGATCATGGCCAAGGACAAATCGTTCCGCGGTATCTCTGAGCATGACTTCCACGGTTTCGGCACTGAAAGTAGCGCAGTACACTTCACCATAACCGACGATGCCCGTATCGGTTACCAGCTTCACAAAAATAAAATAACGCCCACCAAACCGCGGTGGTGGATTGGCAACGACGAAAGTTTCGAACTCTTTAATCACCATTAAAAAATGACCACGTTACGTAATGCCTCACCCCGTTTGACCGAAGCAATGGCTTCATTAATGTCCTCTAATGCGTATCGCCCACTGATCATTTGATCAAGCTTGAGCTCACCGCTCTGATACAAGGCCGCTAATCTGGGAATGTCACGCTTCACTGATCCTGACCCCATCTTTGATCCCAGTACAGACTGACCGCGCGCTGCCAACTCACCTGGATCATACTGTGCCATGACACCCGATGCCGGCATTCCAACAATGACTGCGGTACCAGACTTCGCCAAAAAACTGACTGACTGCTCAATAGCCGCCTTCGCACCCACAGTGACAAATACGTAGTCAACGCCGCGACCGCCAGTCAGTGCAATAACCTGATCGATACAGTCTTTTTCAGCGCTATTAACAGCGTGTGTCGCTCCAAACTGCTGGGCAAGCTCCAACTTATCATCAAGTAAATCGAGCGCAATAACCTGTGAAGCACCAGCATGCACCGCACCCTGAATGCTGTTAATCCCCACACCACCACAGCCGATGACAGCCACCGTACTGCCCGCCTTAACCTGCGCAGTATTGACCACGGCACCAAAGCCCGTGAGTACACCACAGGCTAATATTGATGCGACGTCCAGTGGAATGTCTTCTGGTACCACACAAACCTGACTTTGCTCCACGACCACCTGCTCTGCAAAAGCACCGCTATTGAGACCTTGGGAGACGACTTGGCCACTGCTATCAGATATTGGACTTTGCTGATCTAGAGGAAAGGCACCGTCGCACTGAGTTTCAATCGACTGGTTACAATAGTGACAGTTACCGCAAGAGCGAATAAGTGTCACCACCACAGGATCACCCGGCTTCAAATCTACGACACCCGAACCGATGGACTCCACGACACCTGACGCCTCGTGACCATAAACTGCGGGTAAATCTCCACCCCAACCGCCATCAACTAAAATGACATCGCTATGACAAATGGCGCAAGCGGTTAGCCGAACCTTGACCTCACCCGCATTGGGTTCGGCAATGTCTAATTCTTCGATGGTCAGGGGATGTCCAAAGGCCCGGCAAACTGCTGCTTTCATTTTTCGTTTTCCTTGGGCGTTGAATCCAGTAATTTACCAACTGTAACGTGCTGATTTCATAAACAACGATGTCCAGAAGGATAACACCACGATGCGGGTAGGATTTATTGGCTTGGGTAATGTGGGATCAAAGCTAGCGGGCAGCCTGCTCCGCAATGAGATGCCCTTAATCGTTCGAGATCTCGATCAAGCCCTAGCAAAACCATTTCTAGATGGCGGCGCGCAATGGGCCAACACCCCTGCTGAAATGGCAGAGGCCGCTGACGTGATCATTACCTGTTTGCCGAGCCCAAAGGCCTGCGCAGAGGTTATGGAGGCCGAAAACGGCGTCATTGCAGGCCTAGGGCCCGGCAAGATCTGGATAGAAATGAGCACCACCGACCACCGAGAGGTACAACGCTTGGGGCACAAGGTCGCGCAGACTGGCGCGGACCCCGCTGACTGCCCGGTTTCAGGTGGCTGTCATCGCGCTGCAACCGGCAACATCGCTATTTTAGCGGGCTGCGAACGGCCGGTTTTCGAAAACATCTTACCCTTGTTAACCGTGCTGGGGCGGCGGGTTTTACACAGTGGGCCCCTGGGCAGTGCTTCAAAAATAAAGGTAATGACCAACTACTTGGCAACCGCCAATTTGGTAACCCTCTGTGAGGCGCTGGTGACAGCCCAACAGTCTGACCTCGACCTAGCCACCGTTTACGAAGCTATTCGTATTTCGTCGGGTAATTCCTTTGTTCATGAAACAGAAAGTCAGGTCATCCTAAATGGCAGCCGTGACATTAACTTCACCATGGACCTTGTGCTGAAAGATATCGGCTTATTTCAAAGCATGGCCGACCAAGCCGGTGTACCTTTGGAAATCTCTCCCCAGCTGATCAAGATCTTTGAAGACGGACAGGCTCGGTTTGGTGAACGCGAGTGGTCACCCAATATTATTCGGCGCCTTGAAGAAGCCTGTGGTGCGCAGGTGTTAGCAGAGGGCTTTCCCGCACAAATGCATGATAACGAACCCGAGGAGCGGGGTTATGAAGTGGTACCGCCGGGGAAAGTGCAACAACGCCTATGAGCTATGAGTGCGAGCACCTCGCCGCCCATGCGCTATTCCTACCCTATAAGCGCGAGCACGCAAGTCAGCGAGTTTGTTATGGTAGGCCAAACGAGTACGGCACCTCTGACTTAGGATCTATGACCCCATGAGAAATATCTATCACACCTTATTACTAACCGGCGTAGTACTGGTCTCCCCGCTGATTGCCAGCGCTGATGGCGACCAGACCGCGGGAGATTGGTTTAAGAATTCTTACGGTCCCTTGTGGGCAGACACCCCCTACCAAGATATTGAAGCGATTTTGACGCACTACCATAGCGAGATCGTGACCCATGGCTCGGACGGCTCGCTCAGCACCACGCCCAGCCGAGAATGGCTTACAGCCCCCATGGATAGCTGGCGGGAAGAAGGCTGGATTCGTGCCGAATTAACCGACATGACAGCCACTAGTATTAATGCTGCAACCACTGGCGTGATGACCGTTTGGACCGACTACTACGCCGGCGACGTCACCGAAACAAGTTGTGGTTGGTATTTGGTGGATGCCATTAACAATGAATGGAAAATCACCCATTACGCCGACACACCCTGCTCCTAATTCTAACTGCCCAAAGACAGCGAGACCTTTACGATCGAAGTGAGTGCTTGTTAAACATGATGAAAACGAGGACCGACCAGTGACACGGAAAACCGATAAGCAATTGGGTATGCATCGATCGATTACTCGCAGGGATTTCGTTCAAGGTAGCAGTCTAGCTGTGCTGGGCGCCGTCACCTCGGGCGCTGTCAGCGTCACCGCAACGGGTGCAGAAAACACAGCCTCACCACGCACAATCGATAACTATTACCCGCCGACAAAAACAGGGATGCGCGGCTCTCACAATGGTGCCTATGAAGTAGCCCATGCCCTGGCAAGACAGGGCGCAAGTTTTGATAACCCCGAAGATACCGGTGAGGAATACGACCTTGTGATTGTCGGGGCCGGCATTTCTGGCCTCGCCGCAGCGTATTACTATCGTAAGCGCTTTGGCAACGACACGCGCATTTTGCTGCTTGAAAATCATGATGATTTTGGGGGACACGCCAAGCGTAATGAATTTCATCAGGGCGGCAGCATGGTGCTCTCCCTAGGCGGCACTCACAATCTCGAGTGGTGGCAGTTTAGTGATGCCGTGAAAGACTTTATGGATGAGTTCGGCGTGGACGTAAAAGCCATGCTCAAGAACATGGATTTCGATTACGGGCAGAGCGCACCAAACAGCCCCGCTATGTGGTTTGACGAAGACACCTATGGCGTTAACCGACTCGTGCCACGTCTCGATCTCAACAGGCGGCTAACTGCCGACACGATCGATCTAATCCCAATATCTGAAGCGGGACGTGAATCGCTGAAAGCTTTCTACGGACGCAACGATGATGTTTTCGCCCACCTCGGCGAATCCGAGGTCGATGAATTGCTTTCCAGTATTAGCTATCCCGATTTTTTGCGGAAATATGGCGGCCTCACTGAAGACGCAGTACAGCTCTTTGACAAAAAAGAGCACGGCGCCTGGGGCATTGAAATGCGCGCACTTTCTGCCAACGATGCACTCTGGGACGACAACCCTGGTCGCCACTTAATGGGTGACGAATGGTCCTATGAAGGCCGTGATTATCCGGCGGCGCTGTGGCCTGATGGCAATGCCAGTTTGGTGCGCCTCATGGTGGCGGGCTTGCTGCCACACGTTGCACCCAACGTCACAGCCGACAACGTCGCCCTCGCCAAATTTAACTATGCCGCACTTGATGAGCCTGAACGTGCCGTGCGTTTGCGTCTCAATGCCACCGTCGTCAACACGATAAATACCGAGACGGGCGCCAGCGTCACTTATGCCGAAGGCGGTCAACTGAAGAGCGTGACAACAAAACATGCAGTCCTCGCGTGTTACCACAGCGTGATTCCCCATCTGTGCCCTTCCTTACCTGAACAACAAAAGGAAGCGCTCAAGTACCAGGTCAAAATCCCCCTCATACTCACCAATGTACTAATTCGCAATACCGATGCGCTTGATAAGCTAGGTGTGGACGGCATCAATTGCCCGGGGCGCTTGCATGCCCGCCTCTTTTTATTCCGCGGCATTAATAACGGTGGCTATGAGCATGCTGCAGACGACTCAGGCCCAGTCTCCCTGGTGTTCTGGGGGTCTATATCGCCCCCCGATGACGCTATTGATCTCAAGAGTCAGTTGCGCGCATCGCGACAAAAATTGCTCGATTTATCCTTTGAGGATTTTGAGCGAGAGGTTCGCACTGTGCTCAATGACCTGTTAGGCCCCGAGGGATTTGACGTCAATGAAGATATCCTGGCCATTACGGTTAACCGCTGGCCCCATGGTTATGCCTATGAGTACATGGATCTTTGGGATCCCGATTGGGCGGAGGGTGAAGCTCCCCACGAAATCGCCCGCCAAACCTTTGGCGCCATTGCCATTGCCAACTCTGACGCGGGGGCTTCGGCCTATACCCATGTCGCGATCGATGAAGCGTATCGTGCTATTGGTGAACTGCCCCACAACAGCGAAACCACATAGTCCGCAACGGCCAGACCTGTTTTTGGCAAGTTTCAGTTGTGACGTTATTATGGAATGGTTAATACCGCCGAGGCACCGCATTACGGCCGTGGTCGGCGAAGGAAAACAAAAGCTTCAGTAGCTAGGCTTGACCTTCTGACGAGCCGTTTTCACCCGTGCCAATAACATCATCAATGCGACGCTCAACAACACTCGCAGGATCTTGGTGAATCACAATATCGGCACCGGGTATGGCTTGGCGCAATGCCGCCTCACGGTTATCAGCAATCTTGTGCGACTCGGATAAATGCATCTCATCATCAAGCTCAAGATGCAACTGAATATATACCGTGCGGCCCGACACCCGCGTCCGTAAATCATGGGCCCCCAACACCTGAGGGTGGTCTGTCGCAATGCGTAAAATATCGTCGCGCTGGTCATCAGGCAGCTCGTGATCCAAGAGATCATTCAACGCCTCTTTGGCGATCTGCCCGGCGCTGTACAAGATGTAAATAGCAACGCCTAGAGCAAACAATGGGTCCATGGCATACCAACCCTGCTGGGATAACAACAGCGCCACAATGATGGCGGCATTGGTAAGCAAGTCAGTTTTGTAGTGCAACGAATCGGCCTTAATAGCCACCGAATTCGTTCGGCGAATTACGTAAGCCTGAATAACCAGTAAAATCAGAGTGGCCACAATCGCAAATGCCATCACCGCCAACCCCACACCCAGCTCATTAATCGGCCTTGGCTGAACCCACCGTTCAATAGATTCAATAATGAGGAACAGACCCGAGCCAGCAATGAACATTGCCTGAGCAAGACCCGCAATCGACTCGGCCTTGCCATGACCGAAGCGGTGCTCGCTGTCAGGGGGGGCCAATGCGTAGCGCACCGCAAACAAGTTGATCACAGAGGCCCCGGCATCAAGCAGCGAATCGACTAATGAAGCCAGAACACTGACAGAGTTGGTGGTGATGTAAGCGGCGAGCTTAACCACAATGAGTACCACCGCCGTGGTGACCGACGCATAAGTGGCGAGCTTAAGCAGTTTCGCAGTGTCGCGTGTGTTGTCAGCTGGGAGTCGGTCGTCCATGGGATCATAATGGCACAGAATGAAATGGCGGTTGCCCAGCCCCTCAAAAACTTTGCTCAGAAAAACACTTCACGTTCAGGGGTGACTCGCAGGTTAGTCAGTCACTTTTCAGTCAAGGGCATATGCTGAACGGGCATTATTGCACCCCGGTGTTCGATAACCCTACCCGCCAGCGCATGACCTTGATGTGCTGCTTCAATAGGATCTAGTCCTCGGATTCGTGCCGCAAGGTACGCCGCGTTGAAGGCGTCCCCCGCGGCAGTGGTATCGACAACAGATGGTTTGAGCCGGGTGGGGACCAATGCTGAAACATCATCCCGTGCGACAAAACAACCTGCAGCACCCAGCTTCACGACGACCTCCCCAACGCCCATCTGCTGAAGCCTTAGCGTCGTTTCTGCTGGTGTTTGATCACCGAAGACCATGGTTTCATCATCGAAAGTGGGTAATGCAATATCGACGTGTTCCAGTGTGTTGTTGAACGCTTCTTGTGTTGAGCGAACGCTTCGCCATCCGGCGGGGCGAAAATTACCGTCAAAGCAAACCTGCACACCCCTTTTACGAAGCTCCGGCAAGAGGATCCAAAGGGTTTCCCGCGCCGGGTCAGACAGTATGGACAGTGTGATGCCCGACAAATAAAAAAAGCTGTCTTTGGGAATTAGGTCGACCAAATTAGCGGTGTAGTCTGAATCATTAAACACTTGACGCGCTGCCGACTCCCCCCGCCAATAGGTGAAAGTTCGCTCCCCTGAGTCATCTAGGTGAATCCAGTAAAGACCGGGCTTTGCCCCAGGAATTCGACGCACCCAACGGGTATCGATACCCTCCTTTCGCCACTGTTGCAGCAGCCAATCACTGCTTGCATCATCACCCAGTGCTGACAGAAAAGTCGTGCTAATGCCCAACCGCGAAAGATAGACCGCCGTATTGAGGGTGTCCCCGCCATAAGCGGTATTTACTGAAGAACCGGGAGTACCACTTAATTCCAGCATGCACTCACCCAGTGCAAATACTTCCCTCAGACCCGACATGCGATCTGCACCCATCGCAACTTTCGAGGTTGGTTAAATACGGGCACATCGTCGCAGAGCACAGCCCCAACCAAGCCACTCGATGTTTTGAAGTTCCAAGCCATACCGTTATTCATAAAGTCCCAAAGCTATCGGCAATGCCTCAGACATTGCTGGCACGTAGGTCACCAGCAGTAAGGCGGCCATCATGGCCAAGTACATGGGAAGCAGCGGACGAATCATGGCTTCAATTTTAGTCTTAGCGACCGCACAGCTTACGAACAGAACGCTTCCCACCGGTGGCGTACACAAGCCAATACTCAGATTGAGCACCATCATAATGCCGAAGTGTAAAGGCGACATGTCTAGCTGCACAGCGACCGGTAGGAAGATAGGCGTGAAAATAAGCACTGCGGGTGTCATATCCATAAAAGCGCCCACCAACAATAAAATGAGGTTGATTAGGAGCAAAATCACGAGAGGGTTATCACTTAAATTGAGCAGTAAATCGGCCACTTGCCCCGGAATTCCCTCGAAGGCAAATAGCCAAGACATCGCCATAGACGTACCTATCAGCAACATCACAATCGCTGTCGTTGATGTAGCTTTAAGAAAAATAGGGGGCAGGTCGATGAGCGTGGTCTCTCCATAAAATAGTGAGAGCGCCAAGGCGTACAACACGGCAATGGCCCCGGCCTCGGTCGCGGTAAACACCCCAGCCAGAATGCCACCAATAATGATGACCAAGAGCAGCAAGCTGGGAGCCGCCGCTATAAAGCTGCGCAAAAGCTCGGCGAACCCGACAAAAGCCGTTCCCGTCAGACCGCGGCGGCGCGCGTACACCGCACAAACCCCCATAAGGGCCAAAGCCACGAGCAGCCCTGGCAAATAACCTGCGACAAAAAGCGCTGCGACAGAAACACCTCCACTGGCGACCGCATAGACAATAAGAATGTTACTGGGCGGAATGAGCAGCCCAGTGGTGGCAGCGGTGGCCGTAAGCGCAGCACTGAACTCTCGGGGGTAATGCTCCTCTTCCATGGCGGGCACCATCACACCACCCACAGAAGACGTTGCCGCCACAGCCGACCCCGAGATTGAACCAAAAAGCGTGCACGACACCACGTTCACAAAGGCGAGGCCACCGGGGAGCATGCCAATAAGACAGCGTGCAAAGTGAACCAGCCTCTGGGCGATACCGCCGCTACTCATCAGCTGCCCCGATAATATAAATAACGGTATCGCCAGAAGCGCGAAGCTGTTGATCCCCCCCGCCATACGTTGGGCTACCGTCGTGAGCGCTGCGATCTCATTAATTGACAGGCAGAGGGCCGCAATCGTTGCTAAGCCAATCGCAAAGGCGACGGGCACACCCATAAACAGCAAAACAAAGAAGACTGATATCAGAATCAGCTCAACCATGATTCACCTCTGAAGCCGGCATATCGCCAGCGGGTGTGTCCTGAAAGACAAACAAAACAATGAGGCAACCGCTGAGGGGGACCGCGGCATACACCAGGGCCATAGGCAAACCCAGTGCCGCCGACACCTGATCGAGCTGCCAAGTAATCGCAACAAGCCGGCTACCACCAACAATCATTACGGCAGTGGCAAATATTGCCACCGCGATGCGGCTGCCTTGCTTGTAAAAGGCCTGCATTTTTGGGGCAGCCCGTGCCGGTAAGATATCGAGTGCCAGATGTTGGCCGTGAGCGACGGCATAAGCCGCCCCCAGTAACCCCACCCAAACCAAGGCAAAGCGCGCTAGCTCTTCAGTCCAGAAAGCCGGCGTGCCCAACAGGTAACGTGACAGCACCTGCCATAGAACGGATACCACCAAGATCAGCATAAGAACGACCAAGGTGCACTCCAGCAATCTGTGAATGCCCTTAATCATGACCCGGCACCGCAGCATCAATACGTGCAATCAGCTGGCCGATGTCAGTGCCTTCATAGGCCTCTTTCATGGCGGCTACTCGCGTGCGAAATAAAGCTTTGTCAGGGCGAATAATGGTGACACCCGCGGCGGCCACATTGGCCAAGGCGGCCTCAGTCATGTCTTGCCAAAGTACACGTTGAAGCGCAACCGAATCGTCCACAGCACGCTGCAACCATTGCTGCTGGATGGTATTGAGCTGGGACCAAACGGACTCGCTGATCAGTAATAGGTCAGGCACGGCAGTGTGCTCATCGAGGGTAAAATAGCGGGCAATTTCGTAATGTTTAGATAAATAGAAGCTGGGAGGGTTGTTCTCCGCACCGTCAACGACCCCTTGCTGCAGGGCGGTGTACAACTCGCCCCAGGCAATCGGTGTGGGTGAACCGCCCAACTGACGCACCATATTGAGTGCCGTCTGACTTTCCTGAACCCGTATCTTCAACCCTGTGAGATCTTCAGGCGTGTACACAGGGCGCTCGGTAGAATAAAAACTGCGGCTGCCGGCATCGTAGTAACCCAGTCCGCGCAACCTTACCGTTTGTGGTGCAGCAAGAAGCTCTTGACCAACAGGCCCATCAAGCACAGCCTGATAATGCGCGGCGTCTTTGAACAGGTAGGGAAGATTGAAGATCTTCATCGTGGGCACAAACCCCTCCAGGGGACTCGCTGACACCTTGGTCATCGCCAAGGCACCCAATTGAAGCAACTCAATCAATTCACGCTCGTGACCCAATTGGCCATTGGGGAAAACTTCTACCGCCATAGTGTTATTGCTGTAGTGCCGCAGGCGCTCGTCAATGTGCAACATCGCCGTGTGAACAGGATGCTCGGTATCGAGGGCATGACCGATGTGCAGCGTTTCTATTGTGTTCTCAGCGCCACAACCCAATAGGGCCAACAACGGTAGAAAACGCAGCAACTGCCTCATGGTAAAAGCGGTGGCTGATGCAGGCACAGAGCAAAGACCAACGGCCCGCTCAAGGTCGTCCGCCAGTGCCAAGGGCTGTCAGCGCGTGGATTACCCCTCGCAGTTCTGCAAGGCCCTTCATACGTCCTCCATAGGAATATCCCGGCTTAAGCCTAGGATCAGCCTGCTCCGAGGTCAAAGTATGACCATGATCCGGACGCATGGCTATGGCACGCTGGCCGCTGGTATCTGCCGCCTCTACGGCCAATAGGGCGGCAACGAGACCGACAATATCGTTGTCGCCCTCAAGATGCGCAGACTCATAGAAAGAGCCGTCACTCTCGCGTTTTATATTACGTAGGTGAACGAAGTGAATGCGGTCGCCAAACTCTTCTGCCATGGCCACTAAATTGTTATCGCCTCGTGCACCAAAGGAACCTGCGCACAGCGTTAAGCCATTACTGGCACTGGGAACCGCCGCGACTAGCTTTCTGACATCCTCCGCTGTCGACAACACCCGGGGTAAGCCAAAGAGCGAAAACGGGGGGTCGTCGGGATGAATCACCATGTTGATATCGGCGACTTCAGCGGCGGGCATAATGTCTCGCAAAAAAGCGATAAGGTTTTGTCGATAGGCTTCGTTATCAAACTGATTGAAGTGCTCAATCGCCGCTAAAATACCCGCGCGATCATAGCTCCCCTCCCCACCCGGCAGTCCCGCAATAATATTATTTTCCAAGGCCGCAACGGCGCGCTGATCAAGACCTCCAAAACGCTCCCTCGCGCCCTCGACCACCGATTTATCGTAGCTATTTGAGGCTCCCGAGCGCTGCAGCACAAAAATATCGTAGACGGCGAAGTCAACAATATCGAAGCGCAAGGCCTGACTGTTATCGGGTAGCAGGTATTCCAGGTTGGTGCGCGTCCAGTCGACAACCGGCATAAAGTTGTAGCAGACGGTCTGAATCCCAGCGGCACCGAGGTTAATTAGGGTCTTCTGATAATTGCTAATCAGGTACTGATAGTGTCCCGATCGCGTCTTGATATCATTGTGCAGCGGAACCGACTCAACCACCGACCACACCAGACCGGCCGACTCGATCAATTGTTTGTGTGTTTCAATATCG
>Ga0208971_1000144_pt1 | contig 51755 bp, 49 predicted proteins | sample AOAMet1_18_M0_10_2_FD_188229 | JGI IMG/M metagenome (GOLD analysis project Ga0208971, IMG submission 188229) | Ammonia-oxidizing marine microbial communities from Monterey Bay, California, USA - CAN11_18_M0_10 (SPAdes) | ecosystem: Environmental > Aquatic > Marine > Intertidal zone | place...
GTGAAACCGCTTCTGATTACGGCGATGGCGGTTTGGCCGGCATGAATTTCTATCTTGAAGGCATTGAAGGCGACGTGCCTAACTAAAAAAAATCTATACAGGTTTGAAAAGGGGGCCTCTGGCCCCCTTTTTGCTTTTGAACACCGCGCAACTGTGCATGATTGCCCTATGGACGATTTTATCATCATTGGCGGCGGCATTGCTGGGATTTCAGCTGCAGCGCGCTTGTCGGAGCATGGGGCTTGCCGGGTCTTGGAACGCGAGGCGCATTTGGCCTATCACAGCTCCGGGCGCTCGGCGGCGCTATATGAGGAAAATTACGGCAGCCGTTCTACAATCGCGCTTGCAAAAGCTGGGCGCGCCGATTGGGATGATTTTCTGGACGGCGTACTTAGCCCACGCGGCTTTATGCTTTTATGCCTGCGCGGTGAAGAAACCCAGTTTGACGCGGACCGCCGACATATGGATCTGACCGAAATTTCGATGGCAGAAGCCCAGGCGCGCGTGCCGATCCTCGACATCCAGGAGGTTTTGCGCGCAGCCTGCAGCACCACCGCGCAGGATATTGACACCGACATGATGTTACAGCGCTTTGCCAAACTCTTGCGCAGGAATGGCGGGGTGATTGAAACGCATCAATCCGTTCAAGCCATTCAGAAAATTGCTGGCGGATGGCAGGTCACCTGCCAAGAGCAGACATTCACGGCGCGCCAGTTGATTAACGCGGCAGGGGCTTGGGGCGATGAGATCGCCGCACTGGCCGGACTTGCACCCATTGGGCTGACACCGATGCGCCGCAGTGTGGTACGACTGGCCGCGCCAGGCGGGCATGATCCTTCGACCTGGCCCATGCTGTTTGGCCCCAGTGAGCGGTGGTATGCCAAGGCCGACGCGGGTGCATTGATTGTCTCGCTGGCAGAAGAGACCCCCAGCCCGCCCATGGATGCTTGGCCAGATGATCAGGATCTGGCCGAAGCTCTAGCGCGTTATCAAGACTATGTGACCGAAGAGGTGACGCGGCCTATATCGTCATGGGCTGGCCTGCGCACATTTGCGCCTGATCGCAATCTGGTCTTGGGCGCCGCGCCGCAAGAGGAGAGTTTCATATGGGCCGTGGGACAGGGCGGATATGGATTTTTCACCGCCCCCGCCGCCTCGCAACTGGTGGCCGCGTCCGCGTTAGGCCGAAAACCGCAGCTGACCGCTGAGATTGTGGCGCAGCTAAGCCCCGCGCGTTTTGTAACCTGACGTCACCAATCTGTGAGAAACCGGGGGGGGGCGTGATGCCCCACCCGTTAGATATTATCCATCCATCCGAATGGTGGCATTGCTTGGATCATACGGGCTGTCTTGCACAACTTCGCAATCCCAAAGACTGTTAAGCATTTTCACCTGCAACTTCGTACCAGGCATGGCAAGTTCTGGCGGCAGGTAGCCCATGCCGATAGATTTCTCAAAATGGACCGAATATCCGCCGGAGGTGAGGCGACCAACTCGGGTCTCGCCATGATACAATGCTTCGCGGCCCCATGGATCCGCGTCCTCCGGCCCGTCAATCAAAAGTGTGCAACATTTAACCCGGACCCCAAGCGCCTCCATCGCCGCTTTGCCATGAAACTCTTTCGACAGATCCACAAAGCGTGGTAGATCAGCCTCAAGCGGCGTGGCATCACGCCCCAGCTCTGTTCCGAAAGCGCGATAGGACTTTTCCTGCCGCAGCCAGTTTTGCGCCCGCGCGCCAACCAATTTCATACCATGTTTTGCACCGGCTTTTTCCAGCAGGTCAAAGAGATAGTTCTGCATTTCCATAGGATGATGCAGCTCCCAACCCAGCTCTCCCGTATAGGCCACGCGGATCGCATTGACCGGGCACATGCCCAGCTCAATTTGCCGTGCTGAAAGCCACGGAAAGCGCTTGTTGGAGAGTGCAATGGCCGGGTCTGGATCGTTAATCACATCGCGCAAGACATCGCGCGCCTTGGGACCTGCAAGGGCAAAAACCCCCCATTGGGTGGTGACGTCTTGAAGCTCAATGCGGCCAAATTCAGCTTCTTTATCCTCAATCGCCTTTTTCAGGTAATCTTGATCATAGGCACTCCATGCCCCCGCTGAGACCAAATAATATTCCTGCTCAGAGAGGCGCACAATGGTGTACTCCGTGCGCGTGGTGCCATGGCCTGTCAAAGCATAGGTGAGATTGATGCGGCCCACGCGCGGCAATTTATTGCAGGTGAACCAGTCAAGAAACGCTGTCGCGCCGTGGCCTTTGACGATATGTTTGGTAAAGGCTGTTGCATCCACAAGCCCGACCCCTTCGCGGATGGCACGCGCTTCTTCGACCGCGTATTTCCACCAGGCTCCACGGCGGAAACTGCGGGACTTTTCGTCAAAATCTCCGGGCGCGTCCAGTGGACCGAAATAATTGGGTCGCTCCCAGCCGTTAACCCAACCAAACTGTGCTCCACGAGCCTTTTGCCGATCAAAGGCCGGCGCCGTGCGCAAAGGCCGCGCGGCAGGGCGCTCTTCATCGGGGTGGTGCAGAACATAGACGTGGTCATAGCATTCTTCGTTTTTGCGCATGGCAAATTCTGTGGTCATCCAATTGCCGTAGCGTTTGGGGTCTAGGCTGGCCATGTCAATCTCAGCCTCCCCATCCACCATCATCTGCGCCATATAATAGCCGGTGCCGCCCGCAGCTGTAATTCCAAAGCTAAACCCCTCGGCCAGCCACATATTGCGCAGGCCCGGCGCTGGACCCACCAGCGGGTTGCCATCGGGCGTATAACAAATTGGCCCGTTGAAATCATCTTTCAGCCCGCTTTCCTCACAGGAAGGCACGCGGTGGATCATCGCCATATATTGCTCTTCAATTCGCTCAAGAGCGAGCGGGAAAAGGTCGGCGCGGAAGCTGTCTGGCACCCCATGTTCAAAGCGCGCCGGGGCTTCTTTTTCATAGACTCCAAGAATCCAACCGCCGCGTTCTTCGCGCACATAGCTTTGCGCATCTGCATCGCGAATCACCGGATGTTCAGGGTTGCCGTCAGCGCGGTAGGCCACCAATGCCGGATCTTGCTCTAATACGACAAATTGATGTTCAACCGGAATGGCTGGAATTTTGATGCCCAACATTTTTGCTGTACGTTGCGCATGATTGCCAGAGGCTGTGACCACATGCTCCGCTGTGATCACAATTTGCTCCTCCGAAGGCACAAGGTTTCCACCCTTCTCCATCATTTTGGTGCAGGTCACTTCCCAGTGGCTGCCGGTCCAATGAAAACCATCCGCCTGCCACTTGCGCTCAATGCTCACGCCAAGTTGCCGCGCGCCCTTGGCCATAGCCATGGTCACATCGGCCGGATTAATATAGCCATCTGTGTTATGATAAAGTGCTCCTTTGAGATCCTCGGTGCGAATGAGCGGCCATTTTGCTTTAATTTCATCCGGTGACATAAAGACATAGGGCACGCCGCAGGTTTCTGCGGTTGAGGCATAGAGACGATATTCATCCATCCGCTCCTCTGTTTGTGCCATCCGAAGATTGCCCACCACCGCAAAACCCGCATTCAAACCGGTTTCCTCTTCAAGGGATTTATAAAAATCAACCGAGTACTTGTGGATATGCGTGGTTGCATAAGACATATTGAACAGCGGCAAGAGCCCCGCCGCATGCCAGGTCGAGCCGGAGGTCAGCTCATCGCGCTCAATCAACATGGTATCCCAACCGCGTTTTCCAAGATGGTAGGCAATGGAGGTCCCAACTGCCCCGCCACCGACAACCAATGCTTTTACTTGCGTCTTCATCGCGCACGACTCCTTTTTGCGTTGCGCGTAGATTGCCCTAAGACGGCGTAAAAAGGGAAGTCGCGCCGACGTCCCAGTTACAAAAACCGACCTCACAAGATTTTTCACACCAAAATATATCATCCCAAGGCGATTCTGTCGCTGCTAAGCACCCTTGCAGCGCGTCATGTGGCGGGGTAAATGCGTGCGATCCCGGCGAAGATCACCTATATCGCTGGACGATGAGACGCCGCATCTGGACAGGCATGATGATGACAAAAGAATGGCAAAAAATTCTCAGCGTAATTTTCTGCATCGCGATCTGCGCCGGGCCAGGGCTTGCGGGTGCGCCGCAAAAGGGCACTGTCACAAAATTGCCGATACCGCGTTACGTTTCTTTAAAGGCCAGTGAAGGCAATGTGCGGCGCGGACCGTCGCTCACCCACCGCATTGATTGGATCTTGAAGCTGCGCAACATGCCATTGCAGGTGGTGGCCGAACATGGCCATTGGCGCAAAGTGCTTGATTTTGAGGGCGCGGGCGGCTGGATCCATTATTCACTGCTGTCGGGCAGTCGCACAGTCATGGTCGTGCAGGATCATCTGGATCTGCGCAATCAACCGGCAGCTCAGTCGCTGGTCACCGCAAGGCTTGAGCGCAACGTGCTGGCGCGGCTTTTATCCTGTAATCCCAATTGGTGCCGGCTGTCATCCGCAGGCTACAAAGGCTGGGCCCCAAAAACCGCGCTTTGGGGTGTCACCGAAGCAGAGATCTTCGACTAAGCTACAATCCGCGATTGCGCAGCAAGGCGGTCGCATCCGGCAATTTTCCGCGAAATGCCACATAAAGCTCCTGTGCATCCGCACTGCCACCTTTCGACAAGATATTGTCCTGCAAAGCCCGCGCCCGTTCCATATCAAACGGTCCAGCCGCTTCCTCAAAGGATGCAAATGCATCCGCATCCATCACCTCTGACCACATATAGCTATAATACCCGCTCGAATAGCCATCGCCCGCGAATACGTGGGCAAATTGCGGCGTCGCATGGCGCATCCCGATGGCCTCCGGCATGCCAATATCTGCCAAAACCTCTGCCTGCCGCGCCATGGGGTCTCGGGGGGCGTCAGCTTCATGAAAACTTAAATCCACAAGCGCAGAAGCAATATATTCAACAGTCTGAAATCCCATATCAAATTTCGCAGCCCCGAGCATACGCTTGAGCAAGTCATCGGGCATCACCGCGCCGGTTTGCGCATGAATGGCAAATTTTTGCAGAACTTCAGGCACTTCAAGCCAATGCTCATACAGCTGACTTGGCAGCTCGACAAAGTCGCGCGCCACGGAAGTGCCAGACACGGACGAATAGCTGACATCACTCAACATCTGATGCAGCGCATGGCCAAATTCATGAAACAAGGTGCGCGCATCGTCGAATGACAGAAGCGCGGGCGCATCGACGGAAGGCTTGGCGAAATTGCACACATTGATAACAGTTGGAGCCCGCGCGCTTGGCCTCTTACGCTGGCTTTGCAAAGCGCTGCACCAGGCGCCGGATCTTTTGCCGCTGCGAGCGAAGTAATCGCCAATAAACAACGCGATATGCGCGCCGTCGCGGTGAACCTCCCATACCCTCGCATCCTTGTGATGCAAGGGCAAAGACAACTCTTGAAAGGTCAGGCCGAACAGGCGGCGCGCGCAGTCGAAAGCCGCCTCGATCATCTGATCTAATTGCAAATAAGGCTTCAACTCCGCCTCATCAAGATCGTGTTCAGCCCTTCGGCGCTTTTGTGCATAGTACCGCCAGTCCCAAGCCATAAGCGGTCCACTCAGCCCGTCTTGCGCCATCATTTGGGTCAAGATTGCCGCATCTGCCTGCGCCCGCATCTTCGCTGGAGCCCAAACTTGCATCAGCAAATCACGCACACGGGCGGGTGTCTTGGCCATCTGGGTTTCCAACTTGAAATCGGAAAAACTCTCATACCCAAGCAAGGCCGCCTGCTCTTGCCGCAGGCGCAAGGTTTCAGCGACGATGTCCCGATTGTCTGTCTCGCCACTATTCGCGCCCCGCGCCGCCCAGGCTTTATAGGCCACCTCGCGCAGGTCCCGACGGCTGGAAAACTCTAAAAATGGCACGATAAGTGACCGCGATAGGGTCACCACAGGACCATCAAACCCCTTTTCCTGCCCCGCAGCTTGCGCGGCCTGCACCACAAAATCAGGCAAGCCCGCGAGATCATCTGCCTGCAATGGCAGGGCCCAGTCCCGTTCATCAGCCAGCAGATTTTGCATGAATTTCGTGCCCAAGCTGGCAAGACGCGATTTGAGTGTGGCCATGCGGGCGGCCTCTGCCCCGGTCAGCTTAGCGCCTGCCCGAATGAAGTCGCGACGGGTGAGCATCAAGACCCGCTCTTGCTCGGGCGACAATCCCAAAGCGGCACGGCGCGACCAAAGATCTTCGATCCGCGCAAATAGCGCGACATTCGACGTCACAGCAGAGGCATAGGCCGACAGCTTTGGCGCAAACTCCCGTTGCAGCTTTTCGCGCAAGGGCGTGCTATCGGTGCTCGCGAGAGTGTAAAACGCCGCCGCCAGCTGATTGAGCGGCTCTTCAGCCAATTCCTGCGCCTCGATCGTATTTTCAAAGGTGGGAGCTTCCGAAGATTTCGCAATCGCCTGCATTCCAGAACGCGCATGATCCAATGCCACATCCATAGCTGGAGCAAAATCACTGTCTGATATGCGATCAAAAGGCGCGAGGCCAAAGGGTGTGGTCCAAGGGTCAAGCAGGTTCATATCAAGACTTTCCATCCGAAGGCTGTGAGCAGCAAATCGGGCAATCAGCCCGCGGTTTGGTTTTAATCACACAGTTTTGCCCATCGAGCACATTATAAATCGCCATCTGGCCCCGCAAAGGTGAGCCAGCGCTCAAAATATATTTCAACGCCTCCGCCGCCATGAGGCTGCCAATAATTCCGGGCAGGGCTGCAAAGACACCGGCTTGCGCACAGCTGGGGGCCAACTCTGGTTTGGGCGCGTCAGAAAACACACATTGATAGCACGGACCGGAGACTGCGGGATCAAACAGCGCGAGCTGCCCTTCCCATTGGCTCAAGGCACCGCTGACCAAGGGAGTTGCGCGCACCACGCAGGCCGCGTTCACCAGATAGCGTGTCTCAAAATTATCTGTACCATCCAGCACAATGTCATATTGGCCGATCAGCTCTTCCACCCCCTCGCCAGTGAGGCGATGGTTGTAACTGTTCACGGCAACATAGGGGTTTAATTCGCCAATGGCCTGGGCTGCGGAGGTGACTTTGGCGCGGCCAAGATCGGCATCGCGGTGAATAACCTGCCGTTGCAAATTACTGGCCGCTACCGTGTCATCATCAACAATGCCGATGGTTCCAACCCCGGCAGCCGCCAAATATTGCAGCGCCGGCGCGCCCAGTCCGCCAGCACCAATCACCAAGACTTTTGCGCCGCGCAGCCGCATCTGCCCTGCCCCGCCAATCTCGGGCATAACGATATGTCGCGCATAGCGGTCCAGCTCAGCGTCCGACATCCCTCCCTCTGGGGCGTGCATCGGCGCTACGGCACGAGACCGTAATTTGCGCAGGCCCTGCCGATAGGTCCAAATAATCGCCGCAAAAGCCGCAATGATGGCCCAGAGCTCCCACGACCCCCCGGTATTTTGCCGCAACGGATGACCATCGGGCAAAATCACATGGGCGAAAATCACCGCCGCAAACACCACCGCAATCATGACCCAGCGTTGACGATTAGGCGCGCCCATGGCCCAGCCAATGCCCCAAAGAACCGCGCAGATTGTTCCAACAAGTATCATGAGCCGCGCCCTGTAGAGCCAAACCCACCGGTGCCGCGCAGCGTCGTGTCGAGCTGTGACACCTGCGAAAATTCAGCCTGAACCACCGGAGCCACGATCATTTGCGCAATTCGGTCCCCGTGGCGCACCGCAAAGGCCTCAGTGCCGGTATTGAGCAAAATCACCCCAAGCGGACCTCGATAGTCACTATCAATCGTGCCAGGTGCATTGGCCAATGTGATCCCATGTTTCAAAGCAAGCCCAGAGCGCGGGCGAATTTGCACCTCATAGCCCGCAGGTATGGCCAGACGCAGCCCGGTGCCAATCAATACCCGCGCGCCAGGTGGCACAATAACATCTGCACGATCCGGAAAATTGGCCCGCAGATCTGCACCAGCGGCGCCAGGAGTGGCATAGGCCGGCAGGCCGAAGCTTGTATCAGCCCCCTCATCCCAGGTCATCTCAATGACAGGGTTCACGTCAACGCATCCGCAATGCGGAGCGCGATCCGCCGCGCGACATCGCTCTTGGACATCTCATCCCAGGTCTCGGTTCCATCCGCGTCGATCAGCGTAACCTTATTATGCGCTCCGCCCATAATGCCAGTCTGAGGGGCCACATCATTGGCAACAATCCAATCGCAGCCCTTGCGCAGTCGCTTTTGGGCCGCATTGTCAATCACATTCTCTGTCTCTGCCGCAAACCCCACAACGAGTTGCGGCCTCAGGTCATGGGCCGAAACGCACGCTAGAATATCGGGATTTTCGGCGAATTCTAAGACCGGAAGATCGCCAGAGGAGTTCTTTTTGATCTTTTGCGCATGGGCACTTGCAAGGCGCCAATCGGCGACAGCCGCCGCAAAAATCGCGGCATCCACAGGCAAAAGCCCTTGCACCACCGCCAACATTTCCTGCGCTGTGTGTACCGGATGCACCTCAACGCCCGAGGGCGGCGGCACGTGCGCCGGTCCGGTGACAAAGCTGACCCGCGCGCCAAGGTCGCTAAGGGCCGTGGCCAAAGCCGCGCCCTGCGCGCCGGAGGAGCGGTTGGCGATGTAGCGCACGGGATCAATTGGTTCATGGGTGGGGCCGGAGGTCACCAGTACGTGACGGCCTGCAAGCGGTCCTCTGCGGAAAAAGCCCGCAACCTGCGCCAAAATTTCATCCGCCTCTGTCATGCGACCCGGACCATATTCACCGCAGGCCATCTCTCCGTCATTGGGGCCAATCACCTGCACCCCATCCTCTTGCAGCCGCTTCAAATTGCGCTGCGTCGCGGGATGCTGCCACATGCGGACATTCATGGAGGGGGCAATCATGACAGGGGTATCAGTGGCTAGCAGCAGGGTTGAGGCCAGATCATCGGCCATTCCCTGCGCCATTTTGGCCATGATTTGAGCCGTGGCCGGGGCTACAAGAATAAGATCCGCCGCGCGCGACAGCTCGATATGACCCATCTGCGCTTCTTCTGTCAGGTCAAACAACTCGGTATAGACCTTGGACCGCGCAAGGGCCGCAATTGACAGGGGCGTGACGAATTGCGCGCCAGACTGCGTCAAAACAGGCGTGACACGCGCGCCCTGCGCAGTCAACTTTCGAATCAAGTCCGGCAGTTTCACCGCGGCGATGCCACCAGAGATGATTAAGAGAATGTGTTTTTCGTTCATAGCGTACAGTTACGCAGCCAGACCTCGGTCTGCAAGGTCTGGCTTAGCCAAAAGCTTATTGGAAAAATGCGCTTGCCTCGGGGGCCTGATTTTCCAGCGCCAGGCGCATTTTCTTGAATGCGGCCGCTTCCACCTGCCGGATTCGCTCTTTCGAAAGGCCCAATTCTTCGCCCAGGCTTTCCAAAGTGCGCGGCGCCTCGATCAATTTACGCTCCCGCACGATGTATCTTTCGCGATCATTGAGCACACTCATCGCCTGCACCAGCCAATTGCGCAGCGCCTCTTGATCATGATCAATCTCGACGATTTCGGCCGCCTGCGCGCTGTCATCTTCCAGCGCATCAATCCATTCGCGCCCCTCGTCTTCGGTCGATTGCGTCGCATTGAGCGAGAAATCAGAGCCAGACAAACGCCCATCCATCATCTCCACATCATGCAACGGCACGCCCAAATCCTGCGCGATCAATTGCTGCAACTGATGCCGATCCAAGGTTTGGCCGGCGTTATTGGCGTCGCGCTCAATCCGCGCCTGGATCCGGCGCATGTTAAAGAACAATGATTTTTGTGGGCTGGTCGATCCTGTGCGCACCATTGACCAATTGCGCATCACATACTCTTGTACAGAGGCTTTAATCCACCACACCGCATAGGTTGAGAACCGCACGCCACGATCGGGGTCAAATTTCTCGGCCGCTTTCATTAGGCCAAGCCCTGCCTCTTGAATCAAATCTCCCATCGGCGCGCCGTAGCGTTTAAACTTAGCTGCTTGGGAGATGGCCAAGCGCATATAGGCATTGATCAATCTATGTAGGCTTTGCTCGCAGCGGTCATCACGCCAAGCATAGGCCAATTTTAATTCCGTTTCAGCATCAAGCATCTCCGCTTTCATTGCAGTGCGCGGAAGAAAATTCTCTGTGCGGCCGTCTAAAGGCATAGGTTCGCCTCCCAATCAAGAAAAGATGAAAAACTTGTTACTCTCTTCTTACGCAGGTACATGCAGGTTGGATCACTCTTGGGGACACAATGGCTGCAAAAAACACAATTCCGGCTCTGCGCCTGGTGCTCGGCGGCGCAAATTCTGGCAAATCTCGTCATGCCGAACAGTTGATCGCAGCGGCCGAGCGGCCCCGGCGCTATATCGCAACAGCCCAGGCCTGGGATGATGAAATGCGTGCCAAAATTGCCCAGCACCGCCGGCAACGCGGGCCGGATTGGACCACCGTGGAGGCACCGCTCGATCTCACCGAGGCTTTGGCGGCAGCCCATTCAGAAGAAATCATCTTACTTGATTGCGTCACGCTCTGGTTGAGCAATCTCATGATGGCTGAGCGCGATATTCAAAGCGCTTGTGCCGCGCTTTGCACCGATCTGGCCCATGCCCCCTGCCCGGTGATTGTGGTCAGCAATGAAGTCGGTCAAGGCATTACGCCAGACAATGCGATGGCTCGGGCCTTTGTCAAACATCAAGGCCACCTCAATCAAGATCTCGCACGCCTGGCGCAGGAGGTGATTTTCGTCACCGCCGGCATCGCTCAAACGCTCAAGAGTGTGCCATGAGCGATTGGTTTTGGATCAGGCACGGCCCGACGCATGAGAAAAATTTTACCGGCTGGCGCGACGTGCCGGCGGATCTATCTGACCGCGCATTAATCGACCGCCTAAGCTCCTATTTGCCAAGCGAGGCTGTCGTGGTCTCCTCAGATCTCACCCGCTCCGTCACAACCGCCGACGCGCTTGCGGGCGCGCGGCCCCGCCTGCCCCATGAACCCAATCTCAGGGAATTTCATTTTGGCGATTGGGATGGGCGGCATTGGTCAGATGTTGCGCAGACCGATCCAGAATTGAGCCGCGATTTTTGGGAAAAACCCGGTGATATTGTAGCCCCAAATGGCGAAAGCTGGAACATGGCCGCCGCCCGCGCCCGCCCGGTGGTCGACCGATTGAATGCAGCTCACAACAGCATCATCGCCGTGGCGCATTTCGGCATCATCCTCACCCAGGTGCAACGCGCCCTCAACAGCAGCGCCTACGCCTGCCTCGCACATAAAATTGACAATTTCAGCGTCACCCATCTGCGCGAAGACAAGGGCGCGTGGCAGGTTATCTGTATCAACCAATTGCTATAGGCTTCGGGGCGTCGCTTGGGCCAATTTACCTTTCGTAAACCATGATGACCTATGCTCGCTTGACCCGTAACTACGCAGGGCCAAGCCGATGGTGGCCGTTACCTGTACAGTTGCATTTCATGGGGTGGAGGCCCGGCCGGTTGAGGTGCAATGCGCCGTGGCGCCTGGACTGCCTAGTTTCCAAATCGTCGGGCTGGCCAATAAAGCTGTCAGTGAGGCACGCGAGAGGGTCAGGGCCGCGCTTGACGCCCTCTCGATCGCCCTGTCCTCCAAGCAGATCACGGTGAACCTGTCACCGGCGGATATGCCTAAAGAAGGTTCACATTTCGATCTGCCCATTGCCGTGGCCCTCCTCTCAGCCCTTGGCATGATCCCGCAGGAAGAGATTGGCGCTTGCCTTCTCATGGGTGAGTTGGCTTTGGGGGGCGATTTAGTACAGGTCGCCGGCTGCCTGCCCGCGGCGCTCACCGCCGCCAGTGACGGGCGCAGCTTGATTTGCCCCAAAGCCTCGGGCGCCGAAGCGGCCTGGGTTGAGGCCACTGCAGTCATTGCCGCACCTTGCCTTGCTGCTGTCTTGCATCATCTCACTGGGCAAAACCTTCTTGAGCCGGCCCGACCCGGCGAGGTGACAACCCATCAATCAGCCAAGGATCTGTCCGACATCAAAGGCCAAGAGCGGGCCAAACGCGCGTTGGAAATTGCCGCAGCCGGGCGGCATCACATGCTAATGGTGGGAGCTCTGGGATCTGGAAAATCCATGATGGCCGCACGTCTGCCCGGTCTGCTGCCACAGCTCAGCCCGGCCGACGCGCTCGAAACATCCATGATACACTCCCTGAACCGATTGCTTGATGAGGGCGGGATCTCTCGCGAGCGCCCGTTTCGCGAACCTCATGGCACCACCTCCATGGGCGCGATCATTGGCGGGGGTCGCAGCGCAAAACCCGGGGAGATCTCCTTGGCGCATAATGGAGTCCTGTTTATGGATGAGTTTCCCGAGTTTCTTCGTCAGGTTCTAGAAACCCTGCGCCGACCGATTGAAACGGGTGAAGTGATGGTTGCGCGTGCCAATGCCCATGTGAAATATCCAAGTCGCTTCATGCTCATTGCCGCAGCCAACCCCTGCCATTGCGGCTATCTATCAGACCCCGCAAGAGCCTGCGCCCGCGCCCCGAAATGTGGCGCAGACTATCTGGGCCGCATATCTGGCCCCGCTGCTGGATCGGTTTGACCTGCGAGTTGACGTGCCGCCGGTTGCCTACAGTGACCTTGAGCTGCCTTGCGACAGCGAGCTAAGTGCCGATGTGGCGCAACGCATCACCGCAGCCCGCAGACGGCAAGCCGAGCGTTATGCCTAAATTCCACAATGTGTGGTGAATGCAGAGGCCGAAGGGAGCCTATTTCAAAAACACGCCACGCCCGACGCGGAAGGTCAGGCGCTCTTGCTTGAAATTGCTGAACGGTTTGGCCTAACAGCGCGGAGCTATCATCGCGTCATGCGGGTGGCGCACACCATTGCAGATTTGGCGGACAGTCAGGGCGTTGAACCTGTCCATATTGCCGAAGCCGCCAGCTTTCGCCTGCCACCAGCAGGGCCAAGCCGATCTCAGCCACGCAATAGCCGAAAAGCCGCCGCCGCCGCCCAGCCAGAGAAAATGGCAATGGCCAGTGACAGCAGGCCATAAAAAACGGGGCGCTCATGGGCTAAATTGTACAGCCAACGCTCTATGCCAACCTTATGCACATCAATTGCAGTCTGATACTGAGACACAACCTCACCATCGCGCAGAACAAAAATTCGCGCCGAATACGGGCCTTCCACCAAATTTGCTGGCAGGGAGACGGAGGTTGAAAACAAGGTTTGCTCTTGCAGCTGCACCGAGCCGGGCAACAGTTGATAGAGCCCTTGCTCTTCGCGCACGCGCACCAAAGCTTCGGTAAATTGATCTTTATTGAGCGTAGTAGGTGGCACTGCCACAGCACGGATCAATTGACGTACCGAAATTTGATGCCACAGATCCGATGCCTTGCTGACCACGCGGTCAAAAGGTCCAGTGGTGGCCACCGCATAGAAACTGGGCGCCAGATCAACATCAAAGGCTTCAACATTGACCCAGATCCCCAAACGTTTGTCCTTACGACGCACAGTGACCGGCGTGCGGGGGCTGGCGATGGTGACCACGACATCGAGATCACCAGCCGAGCTGGTTGCGGTTTCATGTTTCAAGGCACCAAAGATCAGGATTTCCGACCCATTAAAAAACGCCGTGATACCAATCTCATCTTTTGACATGCCCAAGACAATGTCCTGCGCCGAAACTGGAGCTGTGAAAGCCAGTAGGGCAATCAGGACTCTTGCATAAAGACCTTGCATCAATGGCCTCCCGCAACACCGAGGCTGAACAGCTCTGCCGGCTCAACGATCAGGTCCATAGCCAGCTTCGCACAGACCAAAAGCACCATCAGCGCAAGAAGGATCCGCAGTTGCTCCGCTTTGAGCTTGGCGCCGATCATCGTGCCGAATTGCGCGCCGATTACCCCGCCGATCAAAAGCAAGACCGCAAGCACCATATCGACCGTATAGTTGGTGGTGGCATGCAGCATGGTGGTAAATGCGGTGACGAAAATGATCTGAAACAGCGATGTGCCCACCACGACTTTCGTCGGCATGCCCAGCAGGTAAATCATCGCCGGCACCATGACGAAACCGCCGCCGACGCCCATGATCGCGGCCAATACGCCAACCGCAACGCCGACAACGATGGGCGGGATGATTGAGATATACAGACCCGACACACGAAACCGCATTTTGAATGGTAAAACATGCACCAAACCGCGTTTTTTGCGCGGTTTAGCCACGGCCACCTGTTTGGATTTGCGCAGCGCCCGTAGGCTTTCGGCAAACATCAAGCTGCCAACGACACCCAAAAACAGCACGTAACATAATTTAACCAAAAGATCGACTTGGCCCAAACTTTTGAGATAATTGAATACAACCACCCCGAGCGCCGCGCCGATCAGCCCGCCAATGAGCAGCACCCCACCCATTTTGAAGTCCACCGTCTTGCGCTTCACATGCGCCAAAACGCCGGAAAAGGAGGAGGCCACAATTTGATTGGCTTCGGTCGCGACAGCCACCGCAGGGGGGATTCCGATAAAAAATAATAGCGGTGTCATCAAGAAGCCACCGCCGACGCCAAACATTCCAGATAGAACCCCCACCAGCCCACCGAGACCCAGCAGGACAAAGGCGTTCACCGAGACTTCAGCGATGGGCAGATAGATATACATGGCGCCGCATAGCCCTAACACTGGTCTCGGGCAAGGGGGGGGAAGGGCTCGGCGCCAAATCTACAGTCAAAACGCCCGTTTGGCCTTATCATCACCTGTGATTTGGCCTTATTTCTCCTTAACGTAAGCCACCCCACCCGACCGGGGCGGGATCGCTTTGCCAACGAAGCCTGCAAGGACCACGACGGTGAGCACATAGGGCAGAGATTGGATGAAGACCACGGGGATTTTGATCATACTGCCCAGCCCTTCGCTCAGACTGCTCAAGGCGATCAACCCCGCCACAATCGCAAGCCCCAAGCCCAAACCACCCAACACGATGCGATCTAGCAACGTCTTTTGTCTGACATAGGCAAAGAGTCCGAGCCCAAGCGCCAAGAGCACCCCGGTCATCACCCAAGCCGGCAAAAGAATGTTTTGGAAACGATTGTCTACGGCAAAGAAAAATCCAAACAACAGACATGCGCCAAGCGCATACCAAGGCCGCCACTTGGCGAAGATCAAAGCTGCCAGCGCGATGAACCCGCGGCCAGCAGACATATCTTTGACAAAACCGGCTTGCAGAGCGGTCGCCATGTAGGCTCCGGCTATGCCACAGAGGATCCCACAAATACCCACAGCGGCGTAACGCAGACCCACGACAGAGATCCCCGCTGTATCCACCGCGGCCGGGTTTTCCCCCACAGCGCGCAAGCGCAAGCCAAACCGAGTTTTATACAAAACAAACCACGTCAACGGCACCATCACGAGAGCCACATAGACCAGTAATGAATGCCCCGAGAGAAGCTCCGAATAAAGCTGCATGATTGGCCCCGCCTGCGAAATTTCTTTCGCCGGCACAGCGCCCGGCAGGGTGAGAGGTTCAAAACGTCCACCGGAGAGGAGCGGCGGCGTCCGCCCACCTTGGCCAAACCAATCTTGCGAAATCACCACGGTTAAACCAGCGGCCAAAAAGTTAATCGCGACACCCGAAATAATTTGATCGCCGCGCAGGGTAATAGAGGCCAAACCATGAATGGCTGAGAGCAAGAGCGAGGCCCCAACCCCGGCCAAGAGCCCCAACCAGACAGATCCAGTCGTCGCCGCAATTGCCGCTGATAGAAAGGCCGCCGCCAGCATTTTGCCTTCAAGACCGATGTCGAAAATACCAGCCCGCTCCGAAAACAATCCGGCCAGACAGGCCAAAAGCAACGGCGTGGCCAGACGCAGAGAGCTGTCTAAAACTTGCAAGAGCGTGAGAAAATCCATTGTCTCTATCCCCCTCGCCGCAGGCTTAAAAACAAGCGTTCAAGCGGACGTCGAACCATTAAGGTAAGAGCCCCAGTGAACAAGATCACCAAGGCCTGGATGACCACAATCAACTCCCGCGGAATTTTTGTCCACAACGCCAATTCCGCACCGCCTTGATACAAGAACCCAAATAACAATGCGGCAAGAAACACCCCAAGCGGGTGGCTGCGCCCCATCAAAGCCACAGCGATGCCGATAAAACCGGCCCCTTCGGTGAAGTTCAAAATCAACCGCTCGCTTTCCCCCTGCGTGGTGTTGATGGCCATCATCCCTGACAAAGCCCCAGAGATCATCATGGCCACCATGATGATTTTCACCGATCCAATGCCCGCATAGCGTGCCGCCGGTTCTGATTTGCCCATCGCGCGAATTTCATACCCCAAAGGTGTGCGCCAAATCAAAAACCAAACCAAAACACAGGCGACCAGCGCAAGGAAAAAACTCACATTGGCGGGGGCTGCTCGAAACATTTTCTCAAATCCCAAGAGCCCCGCCATATCCTCAAAGGTTGGCAAATGGGTGGCGGCGGGAAAGTTTGCTGTGGCAGGGTCCATGCTGCCCTTAGGCTTCAGCGCGCCAACCAAGAAAAAGTTCAAAACCCCGGCGGCAATAAAATTGAACATGATGGTTGTGATGACGATATGACTGCCGCGTTTGGCCTGCAAATAGGCCGGAAGCCCAGCCCAGATCATACCAAAGAAGGCCGCACCCAGCGAGGCGCCGATAATTGCAAAGGTCCAATGGGGCCAAGGAATGAACAGGCAGACCAGCGCCACACCAAGTCCGCCCATCATGGCCTGCCCCTCGCCGCCGATATTGAACAAGGCGGCATGAAACGCCACCGAGACCGCAAGCCCGGTGAAGATGAAATTGGTGGTATAATAGAGCATATAGCCCCAGCCCGAAGATCGCAGCAACGTGCCCTCGATCATGAGCTTGAGCGCCGCAACCGGGCTTTCGCCAATCGCCAAGATCAATAGAGCCGACAAAAGCGCGGCAATGATCAGCGAAATCAGAGGGACGAGAACCACATCAGCCCATTTTGGCATTACACCCATAATTGCGCTCCATAGTTTTGCAGGGCTGTCCGGTTCACACTCACGCCGAGGCCTCCCCGGTCACACCCGCCATTAAAAGACCCAGCTCTTTTTCATCGGTCTTCGCCGGATCACGTTCCCCCATGATCTGGCCATCAAACATCACCGCCACGCGGTCACTGAGCGAAAGAATTTCATCTAGTTCCACCGATACCAGCAATATCGCTTTGCCCTGATCGCGCAGCGCAACAATTTGTTGATGGATAAACTCAATGGCACCGATATCGACGCCGCGCGTCGGCTGCCCAATCAACAACAAATCAGGATTGCGCTCGATCTCACGCGCAAGAACAATTTTTTGTTGATTGCCGCCGGAAAAATTCTGTGCCGTCAAATTGGGATTGGGCGGGCGCACATCAAACCGCTGCATCTTTGCGGCGGTTTCCGCCTTGATCGCCGCATTGTCCATAAAAAACTGATTGGCCTGATGCGCCGGATCGCGGTGGTAGCCAAAAACAGAGTTTTCCCAGGCCATAAAGTCCATGATCAGACCTTCGCGCTGGCGATCTTCAGGCACATGGGCGATGCCCTTGGCCCGCCGAGATTGCCCATCACTGTCCGCACCGGTCAAATCCAACGCGGCACCGTTAACCCGCACCGATCCCGTGGCGCTTTGGTAGCCACCCAACACTTCTAGCAATTCAGACTGCCCATTGCCGGCCACCCCGGCAATACCCAAAATTTCACCGGCACGCAGCGAGAGGCTCACATCCTTCAGCCGGACGACCCCGGCATCATCCACCACATTGAGGCCAGTAATTTCAAGCACTTGATGCTTCGGTTGCGCAGGCGTTTTATCCACCCGCAACAGAACTTTCCGCCCGACCATCAATTCCGCCAGATTTTCCGGGCTGGTTTGCGCCGTCTTAACCGTCGCCGTCATCTCTCCGCGCCGCATCACACTCACCGTGTCGGTTATATCCATAATCTCCCGCAGCTTATGGGTGATAAGAATGATGGTTTTGCCTTCTTCGCGCAGCCGCCCTAAAATACGAAAAAGCTGATCGGCCTCGGTTGGTGTCAAAACGCCGGTCGGTTCATCTAAGATTAATATATTGGCCCGGCGATACAGTGCTTTGAGGATCTCGACCCGCTGCTGCATGCCGACGCCAATTTCCTCGATCACCGCATCAGGATCCACATTCAGCTCATATTCCGCTGCCAATTCTGCCAATTCCGCCCGCGCCTTGCGAAGCGAAGGGGCCAAGAAGGCCCCGCTTTCCGCGCCCAGAACGATATTCTCAAGAACTGTAAAATTCTCAACCAGTTTAAAATGTTGAAACACCATGCCGATGCCAGCAGAAATCGCAGCTTGGCTGTCCGGGATCGCCGTTTTCTGACCCGAGATAAAAATCTCCCCCGCGTCCGCTTTGTAAAACCCGTAAAGGATCGACATAAGTGTCGATTTTCCGGCACCATTCTCCCCAATAATGCCATGAATGGTCCCAGGCATAACTCGGATTGAGATGTCTTTATTGGCCTGCACGGGCCCAAAGGCCTTGGAAATACCCTTTAATTCAATCGCTGGCTGGCTCATCAAAATCCCTTTGTCAACAAAGGCCGCGCCAAATCAATGGCGCGGCCTCGCAATCTTGGCCTGTTCGCAGGTCCTTTAGAAGGACAAGGCCGGGCAGGTTTCGTCAGACGTATAGTCATGCACGGACAATGTGCCCGCAGTCATGGCCGCTGCTGCTGCATCGACTGCGCTTTGCATATCAGCAGATACCAAAGACGCGTTGAATTCATCCAAGGCATAGCCGACGCCGCCATTGGCCACGCCCATTTGGAAATTGCCTGTTTCTAGCGCATCGCCTTGGCTGAAGGCTTGGTAAACCGCATTATCCACGCGCTTCATCATGGAGGTCAAAACTTTGCCGGGATGCATGTAGTTTTGGTTGCTGTCTACGCCGATAGACAAAATGCCCTCATCAGCCGCTGTTTGCAAAACGCCAACGCCCGTACCGCCAGCCGCGGCAAAGACCACATCTGCGCCTTGGCTGATCTGCGCTTTGGTCAGCTCAGAGCCTTTAACTGGATCATTCCATGCAGCGGGGGTTGTACCGGTCATATTGGCAATGATTGTTGCATCGCCATTAACCGCCTTGACGCCCTGGGCAAAGCCACAGCCAAACCGACGGATCAGGGGAATATCCATACCCCCAACGAAGCCGACAGTCCCGGTTTCAGACGCCTGTGCGGCCAACATGCCGACAAGGTAAGAGCCTTCATGCTCGTTAAAACCGATGCCGCGCACGTTGGGCATGCTTAGCCAGTTCACATCAATCACCGCAAACTTAGTGTCGGGATAATCTGGCGCCACTTTACCAAGCGCATCGGCAAAGGCAAAACCGGCCATAACGATCGGATTGGAACCAGCTTCCGCAAAGCGCCGCAAAGCTTGCTCGCGTTGCGCCTCATTTTGCAATTCAATCTCGCGGAAAGATCCGCCAGTTTCCTCCGCCCAGCGCTGCGCACCCTGGAAGGCAGCCTCGTTGAAGGATTTGTCAAACTTCCCACCAAGATCAAAAATGATAGCAGGGTCAGCCACAGCAGCCGTGGCGCTCAAAGCAACAGCGGCAGCGCTGCCAAGAATATTTTTCATAAAGCTCATTAAGAGTCTCCCATAAATAGCAAAACCCAGCCGACAGAATCTTCCGGGTCAAAAGCAAGCAGATCCTTCGATCATGACCAAATAAGCCCGTTCTGCCAAGGGACCGTCAATATAAATTTATGCTTTTATTAAGAATTATTAAGAAAATCACAGCCGAAAATATGGCCCCTCCGGAAAAGGCAAAAGATAAGCGTATTAAGTCAATAATTTACGAAAAATTAACGCGTCGCAGGTCGTGCCTCCGCGCCGCTTATAATAGCATGTTCGGCTGGCAACCTGCTCAAATTCTAAGCTTTCATAGAGACCAAGGGCCGGTGCATTATCTGAGGCTACCTCCAAAAAAACCGCGCGCGCGCCCAAAACCGCTGATGCCTCGATCAGCGCCACCATCACTTGCCGCGCCAAGCCTTGCCGTTGCGCCGCAGCAGCACAGGCAACGGTGAGAATTTCAACCTCATCCAGCACCAAACGCCCCATCGCAAAACACTCGCGCGTCGCGCGCAGGTGAACGCCAGGCTGGGCCATAAGTTGCTGAAACTCAGAAGCGGACCAAGGGCGCGCATCAACAAAGGCAGAGCGATGGATCCGCGCGAGATCCTCTGGCGAAACAGGCGTGTTAAGCGGCAACAGGGCGTACTTCGACCACTTCCGGGATATAATGGCGCAGCAAGTTCTCGATACCCATTTTTAGCGTCAAAGTCGACGACGGGCAGCCAGCACAAGCCCCCTTCATGTGCAGGTAAACGATGCCCCGATCAAAGCCATGAAAGGTGATATCGCCGCCATCTTGCGCCACCGCCGGGCGCACGCGTGTGTCCAAAAGCTCTTTGATCTGAACCACAATCGGCTCGTCGGCAGCATCATAGTCGCCTTGAGCGACCGCGCCAGATTGACCGTCTGACAGTACCGGCACACCAGATTGAAAATGCTCCATAATCGCGCCCAACAGGGCCGGCTTGATGTGATCCCAATCGGTATCATCCGCTTTGGTCACCGTGACAAAATCAGAGCCCAAAAACACCCCTGTTGTGCCCGAAACTGCGAATAATCGCTGCGCCAGCGGGCTGGCAGAGGCGCTCTCAGTCGATGGGAAATCCGCCGTGCCCATATCCATGACAGTTTGCCCAGGCAAAAACTTCAAGGTTGCAGGGTTTGGAGTACTCTCAGTTTGTATGAACATTAAGCTGCCTTCCGGTTATCATGCCGCAAATATGTGCTGCGGCCCGTGCAATGTCAAGTTTTTAGAATAGTTCTAATTCTGGATTGCGCTAGCTCAAAGCTTCCAATTGCTCTTTGCTCAATGACCCCGGCACAATTACGATCGGCACGTCCAAACTGCCTGATGATTTGGACAATTGTGTCACCAAAGGCCCTGGTCCTTTACGATCGGTTGCCGCACCCAAAACCAAGATATCCACCTCGTCATCATCGCGAATTTGCGACAAAATTTCCGGTACGACTTCCCCTTCACGAATCACCAACTCAGGATCCACCCCATGTTTCTCGCGCATCCACTTGGCGAAAACCTCGTAATGCGCCTCAATCCGCTCCCGGGCCTCCTCGCGCATGATTTCTCCAACACCGATCCAATGATTGAATTCCTCAGGTGGAATCACCGCGAGAACCTCGACCCGCGCGCCGGTGTTTTGCGCCCGCATGGCTGCAAAGCGCATCGCGTTCAAACATTCCGTAGAATTGTCTAGCACAACCATAAATTTACGCATCAAAGGCCTCCATTCGATCCGCATCATGCCCGGAGCTGTGCCGGCCCGCAACGCCAAATTGCGGCACCGATCAAATAATATGGCCTATGCGCCCTCAGCAGGTTTGCCGCCTGAAGCCCTTGACCCTAGGGCCGGCAACAGGGCGCGAAATCGGGGCGCTTAGCGCAACATACCGACGATATCGTAGGTTTGTTGCAAGATCGGAGCGGCCAAAGTCCGGCCACGTTCGGCGCCACGGGCCAAAATACGGTCAATTTCATCGGGCTCTTGCATAAGGCGCGACATTTCACTTGAAATCGGTGACAGCTTTGAAACGGCCAAATCTGCAAGCCTTGGCTTGAAGGCACCAAATTGTTGCCCGGCAAATTCATCAATCACCGCCTGCGGTGTCATTTCATTCAGCGCGGCATAGATATTGACCAAATTGCGAGCCTCGGGCCGACCGTCGAGCCCCTCAAGCGTTTCGGGCAAAGGCTCAGCATCCGTTTTCGCCTTTTTAATTTTCTTGGCCAAAGCATCCGCATCATCGGTCATATTCAAGCGGCTCATATCACTGGGGTCTGACTTGGACATTTTCTTTGTCCCATCACGCAGGCTCATAACCCGCGTCGCCGCCCCCTCAATCACCGGTTCCGGGATGGGAAAGAAGTCGACACCAAAATCATTATTAAACTTGGTCGCAATATCGCGCGTCAGTTCGAGATGCTGCTTTTGATCTTCGCCAACCGGCACAGCAGTGGCGTGATAAATCAATATATCCGCCGCCATCAAAGCCGGATAGCCAAAAAGACCAAGCGAGGCATTCTCACTGTTCTTGCCCGCTTTGTCTTTCCACTGTGTCATGCGCTTCATCCAGCCCATGCGTGCCACACAGTTGAAAATCCAGCCCAGTTGCGCATGTTCGGGAACTTGGCTTTGATTGAACAGGATTGATTTTTCCGGATCAATTCCTGCGGCAATAAAACCAGCGCAGAGCTCGCGGGTGTTGCGGCGCAGGTCCGCCGGGTCCTGCCAAACCGTGATCGCGTGCAAATCAACCATGCAATAGACGGTTTCAAAGCCACCATCCTCCTGCATATCCACAAAACGTTTCATCGCGCCCAGATAATTGCCCAAGGTCAGCCCACCAGAGGGTTGGATTCCTGAAAATACGCGTGGAACAAACTTTTCGGTCATTACGGCCTCGGCTCTAGAATTCAGTCTGCACATCGCATAATGAGCAAGGTCGAAGCCGTCAAGGAAGCACACCATGTCCGACACCCCTCCCCCTGCCGTTAATCCGCTGCCGCCCGCGGTGATTGTGCTCTTTTTGGCGGTGGTTATCGGTGAGGCCTATATCGCGGGGGCCGAGGCGCAACTTTGGGGCCAATTTGACGCGCGCGTCGGCCTCATTCGGCAATTTGCCTTCTTCCCAGAGGGTTTTGAACGGGCCTTGGCGGCCGGTATCTGGCAACCAGAATTATTTTGGCGCATGCTCACCTACCCCTTTGTTCATGCCGCGATTATGCAGTCCATTTTGGCCTCGGTGTTGATCTTGGCTTTGGGGAAATTCGTGGGCGAAATCTTAGGCAATACGGCCGTATTCGCCATTTTCGGCATCTCTTCGGTATGTGCCGCCCTTGGCTACGCACAATTCACCTCAAGCACATATCCGCTCTTTGGTGGCTACCCGCCTGCCTATGGGTTAATCGGCGGGTTCAGTTTCGTGCTATTTAGCCGCGCAGAAGGCCTGTTGAGCCACCAATTGCGCGCGTTTCGCATGCTCGGACTGTTAATGGCCATCAATATCAGCTTCTCTTTGTTCAGCAGCGGATCCCCCCTGTGGGTCGCAGAACTTTGCGCCGCTGTGGCCGGATTTATCTCAGCCGCTTTGATCCAGCCGGGCGGGCTTGCCAATCTTGCCGCGAAGTTTCGGCGTCATTGATCAATCGCTGCGGCGTATCATTTGGCGCAATTCGGCAAAGTTAAAGGCCCCGAGAAGACGACCGGCCAAAGCGTAGCTGCCCACCGCCACCAATAAAATCACAACCAAACCGAGCAAGCGCAGACCGTCCATCTGCAAGACCGGTTCCAGCGCCCGGGCGGTGATCCAGACGACCACCCCCATCCCCAAGCTGGCCAGAAGAATGCGGAATGATCTTTTGCGCAGCTGCGCATCCCAGCTTGCCGCCGGGCCAAACCGCCGCGCCCCCCACCACAGGCAGGCCAGCATGGCCCAACCGGCGCAGGTTGCCCCATAGGCGGCCGCCGTAAACCCGATATATCGGCTCAAACCAATCGCCACTGCGGCATTAACCGCCAATGCAACAAAGGCATAGTTAAACGGAGACCGCGTGTCTTCGCGAGCGAAAAACACGGGCTGATAGAGCTTTTGCAACACAAAGGCCGGCAAACCCAGACCGTAAATCGCTGTCGCTAAGGCTGTGGCCTGCGTATCACTGGCCACAAATGCGCCGCGTTCAAACAAGACCGTGACTAATGCCGAAGGGATGACAACCAAGGCCACCGTGCAAGGAATGGTCAACAGCAAAGACAGCTCTGCTGCGCGGTTAAAGGCTCTCTCGCCACCGGCGTCATCTCCATTGCGCAGCCGCCGCGACAGATCTGGTAGGAGCACGATGCCAATGGCGACCCCCACCACGCCAAGCGGCAATTGATACAGCCGATCCGCATAGTAAAGCCAGGCATTGGCCCCTTCAAAATAACTGGCAATCTGCCGACCCACCAATAAATTGACCTGCACAACGCCGCCAGCCATCGCGGCAGGGGCGGCAATGATCGCCAAGCGCTTGAGCTCGGGTGTCATGACCGGCCAGCGCGGCAGCAGCCGAAACCCGGCCCGAAGCGCCGCGACCCATAGCACACCCAATTGCGCGATCCCTGCCAACGGCACGCTCCAAGCCAGTGTCAAACCTATGTCCCAGCCCAACCATTGCGCCGCAAACAGCGCCAGAATAAAGCAAATATTCAGCAAAACAGGTGCCGCCGCCGCCGCCACGAACCGCTCGGCTGAATTGAGCACACCCGAAATCAAGGCCGCAAGCGAGATGAAAAGAATGTAGGGAAAGGCAATCCGTCCAAACAGCACCGTGAGATCAAAGCGCGCGTCGCCCGCAAAGCCGCTTGCCATGGCCCAAACCAAATAGGGCATGGCGAACATGGCCAGCGCATTCAGCACGATCAGCGCCAGTGCCAACATCGACAACGCATCTCGCGCGAAGGCAAGCGGCGCGTCACCCGTGGCCAGCTTTTTGGAAAACATTGGCACGAAGGCAATATTAAACGCCCCTTCTGCGAAAAATCTCCGGAACAGATTGGGCAAAGAAAAGGCCAGAAAAAAAGCCTCTGCCACCGGAGAGGCCCCCAAGGCGCCCGCGATCAACACATCGCGCAAAAATCCCATGACGCGCGACACCAAGGTCCAAAATCCGACCGTGAAGACCCCCCGCATCATCGTCATGATAGCGCCCTCGTCGCACCTTGCTTCAAAGCCTCCCGCAGTTTTTGCTCCAAACTGTCCCGCTTGGCCTTGGAATGCAGCTTCAGCCCAAACATGTCTTTGACGTAGAATGTATCGACCACCTGTTCGCCATAGGTGGCAATCACCGCGCTGGAAATATTGACATTGGCCGCAGCCAGCGTGCGGGCCAGATCATAAAGCAGCCCGAGACGGTCGCGCGTATCAACCTCAATAATTGTATATATTTCAGAACCTTCATTGTCGAAACTGATCGAGGTGGGCACCTGAAACGCCCGCTCACGTTTTTTGATTTTATCGCGCGATTGGATGGCCTCGCGGGCCACAAGCGTGCCTTGCAACGTCTCATTGATCATCTTTTCCAAACGCCCAAGCCGCAGGTCCCGGTAGGGGTGGCCTTCCGCATCCTGCACCCAAAAGACCGCCGTGACGTAGCCGTCTTTACTGGTAAAGGTGCGCGCATCGACCACATTCGCCCCACTCAAGGCCAAAGCGCCACAAATCCGGCTGAACACCCCCGGATGATCCGCCATCGCAAAGCAAATCCGCGTTGCGTCGCGATCTTCATCAGGCTGCAAATCCATGCGGATCTCATCTTCTGGAATATCCAAAAGCAGCCGGGCGAAAATCTGATGAGCGGTGACATGCAGACCTTGCCAGTAAGGCGGGTAGTGTCGGTTGGTTTCATGGCGCAGCGCCGCTTTAGGCCAATCACGCAGAGCCTCGCGCAGGTTTTTCTTGGCTTCCGTGCCGCGGTTCTCCCGATTGAGATCTTCCAGCCCGGTCTCCAGCGCCTTTTTGGTTTGCCGGTAAAGCGCGCGGATCAGCACGGCTTTCCAATTGTTCCATACCCCTGGGCCCACGCCTGAAATATCACAGACAGTTAACACTGTTAAGAGATCCAGCCGTTTGACCGATTGCACGGCTTTGGCAAAATCACGCACGGTGCGCGGATCGGCAATATCGCGTTTTTGCGCCATATCCGACATCAAAAGATGGTGCCGGACGAGCCACTCAACCGTCTCCACCTCGCGGGGCTTGAGCCCCAAACGCGGCGCAACTTCACGGGCGATTTTCGCACCGAGCACCGAATGGTCTTCCGGACGGCCTTTGCCAATATCATGCAAAAGCAGCGCGATATACAGCACTTTTCGGTTCAGCCCCTCCGCCAATATTCCGCTGGCAACCGGAAGCTCTTCGATCAATTCACCGCGCTCAATCGCAGCCAGGTGGCTAATTGTTTGAATGGTGTGCTCATCAACCGTATAGGAGTGATACATATTGAACTGCATCATGGCGACAATCGGTTCAAATTCAGGAATAAATGCCGCCAAAACGCCCAGCTCATTCATCCGCCGCAATCCCCGCTCCGGATTGCCGTGTTTCAGCAAAATATCGGTAAAGATACGAATGGCCTCATCCGATTTGCGCATTGCCCCATCAATCAAATGCAGGTTTGCCGACAAAAGACGCATGGCATCAGGATGGATCAACAGGCCCGTGCGCATGGCTTCCTCGAACACGCGCAGCAAGTTCATTTTATCTTTCAAAAACGCCTCTGGATCGACAATTGCCAACCGGTTTTGCAGCACACAAAAGCCAGGCTTCAGCTTCGGCTTTCGGCGCAAAACCCGCAGCAAAACAGGCTCTTTCTTAACCTGCGCAGCCTCAAGAGCCGTTAGGAAGATGCGGGTCAATTCGCCAACTTTTGTCGCGTGACGAAAATAGGCCTGCATGAAATGCTCCACCGCCCGCCGTCCACCGCGGTCTCGATACCCCATGGCCAAGGCGACCTCGACCTGCAATTCAAAAGTCAACTGGTCCATCGCGCGATTGGCAATCAAATGGAGATGACAGCGCACCGCCCTGAGAAAATTCTGCGCCGCCTCGAAAGTTGCGAATTCCTCGGCGCTGAACACACCTGCGTCAACCAATTGCTCGGCATGAAATACGCCGTTGATATATTTCTCGATCCAATACAGTGATTGCAGATCGCGCAGCCCACCTTTGCCTTCTTTGACATTTGGCTCCACCATATAGCGCTGGCCGCCCTGCTTGAGGTGGCGCGCCTCACGTTCCGCAAGCTTGGCTTCGGTAAACTCGCCTGCGGTATCTTTAAAGAGCTTTTCACGGAGCTGGGTTTGAAGCTGCTGAAACACCTCTTGATCGCCAAGCAAAGAGCGCATCTCAACCAAAGATGTGCGAATGGTATAATCTTCGCGCGCAAGGCGCAGGCAATCACGGATCGAGCGGCTGGCATGGCCGACTTTGAGACGGAGATCCCACAGCACATAAAGCAAGGTTTCGATCACGCTTTCGGCCCAAGCGGTCATCTTATAGGGAACAACAAAGAGCAAATCTACATCTGAGAACGGCGCCATGCCGCCCCGGCCATACCCCCCCACAGCCACGATCGCCAATTGCTCCGAAGTGGTCGCAACTTGCCGCGGATGAATATACCGCAGAGCAGCATCATAGGCTGCCGCAACGGCGCAATCGGTGAGATAGCAATAGCTGATCGTCGCGGCCTGCGATGCGAAAGGAGACGCTTTGAAGGCGGCTGAAATCCGCTCCAGCCCCACAGCGCGGCTCTGGCGCAGGATGCCCACGACAGCGCTGCGGATGGCCGACGCATCGCTTAGATCTGCCACTGCGCGGTCAATCTGTGCCGCAACATCCTCACGATCAAAGATGTCAGTCGCCTCCAGAATGAGATCTGAGGGCGCGCGAAGGTCGGACAGTTCCAAGCCTAAAATCCGATATTGGAAAAGCTACGCGGAGCGGGCGACAGCACCACGACTTTATTGCCTTCAATGGTGGCCACCGCCAAACCGCGTTCAACAGTGCCATCATCGCGCAAGCGGAAAATACCAGCCGCGCCCTGAAACCCACTGCTCTGCGTCAAACCCCGGCGGTTCACCGCATCTCGACTGCCCGTGGCCACTGAGGCGCCAACCGCCGCCACGCCATCATAAGCAATGGCCGCCAATGGGTGCGGCGCGCGGCCGTAGACGGTTTGAAAGCGTGCGTTGAATTGTTCGCTGCGCAGCGGGCTTGGCATGGCAAACCACCCACCTTGAATCGCAGGCAAATGGAAGGCGGAGGGCAAAGCGTCCCACTGTGCCAAACCTGCATATTGCACCAGCTGCGGATCCACCCCCGCCTCAGGTAGCAATTGCGCGATCAAGGGCAACCCGCCGTCGTAATCGGCGGTCAGAAACACGATATCAGCGTCAACGACCTCATTGCGTTCAGCGACACGGCTCATCGCCTCGACCAGGTCCTGCTGGGTAAATTCATACCCCTCCACGCCAGCCAAAAAACTGCCCTGCCCGTCCAAGGCCCGCTCGAGAGCATCGCGTCCAGCCTGCCCAGGCACCGTGTTGGCATGCACCAATAGGGCGCGCGATTTGCCCTGCTCCCATGCATAGGCCGCCAAATGTTCGGCAGTGTTCTGAAACGTATGGCCCAAGACATAGACATTGCCCCCAGCAATCTCGACATTATTCGACAGCGACAAAACGCTCACACCGCTGCCGGCCACCGCCAGACCCGCCGCATTGGCCGCGCCGGCATAAAGCGGACCCACAATCACCTGTGCACCCTCTTGGACAGCAAGCTGAGCCATTTCAGCCGCCTGGGTCTCAAGCCCGGCCGTGTCGTAAATTTGCATCTGCATCTCGACCCGGCCTTTTAGATCAGCCATAGCCATACGCGCCGCTTGCTCTGCGGAGAGCGCCAATTCCTGCACCCGTTCATCGACAGCTGTGAGCGGCAAGAGCACCGCCACCTGCACTGTTTTGCTGCCATCAAGCCGGAGGCCACCGCCTGCAATTGACCCGCCAGAAGGCGCAACACAAGCCGACAGAAAAACCATAGCACAAAGCGCCAATACAGGCGCGCCGCGCAGCTGCGACATTGATGAGATTAGAAAATTCATAGTCAAAGCGCCCTTCAGAGATTGATAGACCTGTGTTAAGTGCAGTTTATTGCAATCCGCAAAGGGGTCCAGAGGTGAATCATAATTTGATGAAGTTGGAGCCTGGCTTATACCTTGTGGCAACACCTTTAGGCTCCGCGCGCGATATTACCCTGCGCGCGCTTGATATTTTGGCCTCCGCGGATGTGTTGGCCGCCGAAGATACCCGCACTGCACGCAAATTGTTGGACATACATGGCGTGCCCTTGGAGGGGCGGCGAATCATTGCCTACCATGATCACAGCCATGCCAAGGACCGCCAAAAACTGCTCTATCATGTCGCGGAGGGTCGATCCGTCGCCTATGTGTCAGAGGCAGGCACGCCATTGATCGCAGATCCCGGCTATCAGCTGGTGGCCGATGCCCGGCGCGACGGGTTATCGGTATGGTCCGCGCCAGGACCTGCGGCCTGTGTCGCCGCTCTGACTGTCGCCGGCCTGCCGACAGATCAATTTCATTTCGCCGGCTTCTTGGCACCTCAGAAAGTGGCCCGCCAAAAACAGCTGGCAGAGCTTATGGCCCTGCGCGCAACAGTTGTCCTATATGAATCCCCCAAACGGTTGACCGCGCTTTTGAGCGATATCGAAACGACGGGCGGCCCGGCACGTCCCGTGGCGGTCTGCCGTGAATTGACCAAGAAGTTTGAAGACGTCCAAAGCGGGCCAGTTGAGAGCCTCCGCGCATTTTACACCGAAACGCCCGCCCGCGGCGAAATTGTGGTGCTGATTGGCGCCGGAGAAGAGGCCAAAGTTGATAAAGATGATCTTGAGGCGGCACTTGTTCATGCAATGTTAAGTCTTCGCGTGAAAGATGCAGCTGACGCTGTCGCGGGCGCTTACAGTCTGCCGCGGCGCGATATTTATCAATTGGCCCTCAAATTACAGGCTGCGCAAACCAAAGAGTAATGTAATGTTTTACAAAGCTGCACGCGGTACAAGCAATCATCTGGCTGGACTGGCCGCTGAACATTCAGTGATCGCGGAATATGCAGGCCGCGCGCACCACATGCTGGCCCATAGGTGGCGCGGCACATCGGGCGAAATTGATCTCATTTTTGCCGATGGAGATGGGTTGATCTTCACGGAAGTGAAAAAGAGCTGCAACCATGATGCGGCGCTGCGCAACCTAAGCCACAGGCAGCAAAACCTCATTTACCAGGCCGCCACAGAATATCTCGCCGATTCCGGTAGCTATTTGGCAACAGATATGCGCTTTGATCTGGCCTTGGTTGATGGGCAGGGCCAGATTCAAGTGATGGAAAACGCCATGATGGAATAGGGCGATGCCGAAGGGCTGTGACAGAAACAAATTGCCAAAACACCGGCGGGCCCTTAATGAGCCCTAAACCGTTTGGGAAATTTGTCCGAGGTACGCGCATGTCAAAAAAAATTGCCTTTCAAATGGACCCGATGGAATCGGTCAATATTGACGCAGACAGCAGTTTTCATTTGGCGATGGAAGCCCAGGCGCGCGGCCACAAGATCTATTATCACACCCCCGGTAGGCTGGCCTTTGAAAATGGCAAAGTCACGGCCAAGGGACAAAAAATGCTGCTGCGGCGCGAGCGTGGCAATCATGTGGATCTTGGCCCGTTGGAGGATTTGGATCTGCACCAGTTTGACGTGGTTTGGTTGCGCCAAGACCCGCCATTTGACATGGGTTACATCACAACCACGCATTTGCTGGACCTTTTGAAACCGGATACTCTGGTCGTCAATGATCCGTTTTGGGTGCGCAATTACCCTGAAAAGCTGTTGATGTTACAATTTCCGGACCTGATCCCTCCGACCACAATTGCGCGCGACTTGGACACGCTGAAAGCATTCCGCGCGCAACATGGTGATGTGATTGTCAAACCGCTCTATAGCAACGGCGGCGCGGGCGTGTTCCGTCTAACCCCAGAAGATCGCAACATCGCCTCATTGCATGAGCTTTTTACGGGAATAAACTCCGAACCGCTGATCATCCAAAAGTTTCTACCCGCCGTCAGCCAAGGCGACAAGAGAGTCATTTTGGTGGATGGTGAGGCGGTTGGTGCGATCAACCGCGTGCCTGCGGCGGGCGAGACGCGCTCCAACATGCATGTTGGCGGAAGGCCCGAAAAAATCGGTCTAACCGCGCGGGACAAAGAAATTTGTGCCGCTATCGGGCCCTTACTGCGCAAGAAGGGCCAAATTTTCGTCGGCATTGACGTGATTGGGAATTATCTCACCGAGATCAACGTCACGTCCCCCACCGGCCTGCAAGAATTACAACGCTTCGATGGAACCAATGTGGCCGGGCTGATTTGGGACGCGATTGAAGCGCGTATCTAATCTCCGCTCTGATAAGGCTTAGGCCTTCGCCAAACCTCGGATCCAAACTGCGATTTGTCCCATAATGGCCTCCGCAGACCGGTCTGTACCGCAGGCTTGCAAAAATGCATGTGGTTGGTCTTTGGCAAAGAAATGCGTGATCGGGTGATCGGTATGCGCGGCCAACCAATCGTTGTCATCGGCAATCGGATCGCATTCTGCTTTCACCAAGAGCAAGGGTGCGCCGGCTTTTGATAGGCGAGCCCGAAAGTCTGACACATCTTCACAGCCCAAATGCCCATACATCACCCGGAGCGCGGTATCATTCAGGCCTTCAGAATTGTCGCCAAAGGCGTCATGGGACGGGCCTTCAAGCCCGCCAAATGCCCCGTAAAGGCTGACCATCCCCTGTATTTTTGCGCGCGACGCCATGCCGCCCGCGGCCCAAAGCACCATAGCTCCGCCAGCGCTGTCACCGGCCAGAACGATCTGATCGCGCCCAGCCGCGAAATGCTCGGCGATCTCGGCGGCTTGATCTGCTTGCGCGGGAAACTTATGTTCGGGGGCCAAGCCATAGGGGGCCGCGAAGACCCGCAGGCCGGTCAGCTTTGCCATCCACGAACACAGGGTTTGATGCGTCCAAGGGCTGCCAACGATCCAGCCACCCCCGTGAAAATAGAGGATATCAGCGCCTTCATGCAGCTCTTGCGGTGTGAAACACAGCCCCGTACCACTGGCAAATGAGGCTTCGGCAATGTCGACCGTCTGAGCAGAGAAATGCGAAATGCTGGCCCGCTGAGCGGCGTAACCCGCGCGCAGCTTCGGCACAGGATCACTCACCCAATCGAGGGTTGGCATTGCGCTCATGCAAAATCCTCCGGCCGTGCCTCGCGGGCCATATGGTCAAGAACCGCGTTGACAAAACCGCGTTCCTTGCCATCAGAAAAAAACGCCAAGGCCACGTCAACATATTCCACAATCGCCACTTTTGGCGGCGTGTCGCCTTCGACAAACTCCGCACCCGCCGCGCGAAATAAGGCCCGTAACGTGGGGTCTATGCGGGCAATGGGCCATTTGGCGACCAAGGCCCGATCTGTCATCTGATCAATCCGCGCCTGGTTGTTGACAGCTCCGGCAATCACCCGATTGAAATGCGCGATATCCCCATCAGAAAGCTGTACCCCGTCAAGCTCCACACCCATCCGATGCTCTTCGAACTCTTGTGACACCACGTCAATCGACAATTGCGAGGCTTCCATCTGGAACAAGGCCTGCACGGCGTACAGGCGACTGGCCGATTTCATACGGCGCTTTTGATTGCCTGATAAATTAGAACCGCTCATGCTTTTGCCGTCTCCTCAGTGGATAAAAATCCAATTTTACCTTGGGGTTGTCCCCATTTGCGTGTCAACGCAATCAAATGCAGGGCCGCTGCGGCAGCCCCGCCCCCTTTGTTTTGACCGGCGGTCTCTGCGCGCACTTCAGCTTGTTTGCGGTTTTCAACCGTTAAAATGCCATTGCCGATACAGGCGCCCTGTAGGCCCAAAAGCTGCAGCGCGCGGCTGCTGTCGTTGCAGACTGTCTCGTAGTGGGTTGTCTCGCCTCGGATGACGCAGCCCAGGGCGACATAGCCGTCAAACTCGGCCCGCCGATGCGCAATAGCAATAGCAGTAGGCACCTCAAGCGCGCCCGGCACTTCTACCAGCTCCCACTGGCCATTCGCAGCCTCAATCTCGGCCTGAGCACCTGCGACCAGTTGATCGGCGATGTCTTTGTAATAGGGTGCCACCACAATGAGAATTGTGACTGGCGCGTCAAAAGACGGGCGGACAAGCGTGTGATGTTGCTCTGCTGCGGCCATTATTTTGATCCCGAAATTTTTTGCGTGCCAAGAATTTCCAACCCGTAAGCCTCAAGCCCAACAATCTTGGGCTCCGGTGAGTTGGTCAACAAGGTAAGCTGTGACAGGCCCAGTGACGACAGAATTTGTGCCCCGACCCCATATTGGCGCAGAGTTTGCGGGCTGCCATCATCCGATGCGCTAATTTTCATGTGCAGATCGCGCAATAAGACCAAGACACCGCGTCCTTCCTCGGCGATGATTTTCATTGATTGTGAAAATTCAAAGGCCCGCCCCTCGGGGCCGGTTCCAATCATATCCAACATTGGATCCAAAGAGTGCATCCGCACCAAAACCGGGGTCTCTTCGCTGATATCCCCTTTAATCAGTGCAATATGCTCAGCCCCTTGGGTTTCATCGTTGAAAATCCGCATCTGCCACTCACCGCCGAACTCAGATTGGATAAGCTCCTCGCCTTTCACCCGCACAAGGTTATCATGCCGGCGCCGGTAGGAAATCAAATCGGAGATGGTGCCGATTTTAAGACCGTGCAGCTGCGCAAAGCCAATGAGATCAGGCAAACGCGCCATGCTGCCATCTTCATTCATGATCTCGCAAATCACCCCAGACGGGTTCAATCCAGCCAAACGTGAGATATCGACGGCAGCCTCCGTATGGCCAGCCCGAACCAATACGCCGCCATCGCGGGCCCGCAGGGGAAAGACGTGCCCCGGCGTTGCGATATCAGCAGCAGTTTTGCCAGCATCAATCGCAACCGCAACCGTATGGGCGCGATCATGGGCGGAAATACCGGTCGTCACACCTTCGCGCGCTTCGATTGAGATCGTAAAAGCGGTTTCATGGCGCGAGGAGTTATAACTCGACATTAATTGCAGACCCAAAGCATCAGTCCGTTCGCTGGTCATGGCCAAGCAAATCAAACCGCGCCCATAGCGGGCCATAAAGTTGATCGCCTCTGGCGTCGCCATCTGCGCGGGAATGACCAAATCACCCTCGTTTTCCCGATCTTCATGATCCACAAGAACAAACATCCGCCCATTGCGCGCGTCATCAATGATCTGCTCAATGGGCGAAATCACCTCAGCCAAATCGCGCTCTACGGCGCCCGGCGTTTCGAATGGTAACAGATCGCTCATGCCCTAACTCCAATCTTGCAAGCGCGCAACATAGCGCGCCAAAGTATCAATTTCCAAGTTCACGCGGTCACCCACCGCCGCAGAACTCCAAGTGGTGACAGCCTTCGTGTGTGGAATAAAGTTGATCCCAAAGTCTGTGCCGTTCACCTCGTTCACAGTCAAAGAGGTGCCGTTCAATGCGACCGAGCCTTTGGGGGCAATAAATTTCGCCAAAGCCTCGGGCGCGCGTAACGTCACCCGCGTACTGTCGCCCTCATCGCGCAGGGCGACAATCTCAGCCACGCCATCCACATGGCCTGAAACAATATGCCCACCCAGCTCATCACCCACCTTCAAGGCCCGCTCCAAGTTGATCGGCCGGCCGGCTTTCCATCCGCCGATATTGGTCAATCCCGCGCTCTCTGCAGACACATCAACACAGAAGCTGTCAGAAGTTTTTTCCACCACCGTCAGGCACACGCCGTCACAGGCAATAGATGCCCCCATATCGACCGTGGTCACATCATAGCCTGTGGCGATCTCAATCCGCAAATCCCCCCGCTGCACAACAGATCGGATGGTGCCAACGTCAGTTATGATGCCTGTAAACATGATGTTCTCCTTTGCGCTGTCCCTATCCTCAGACCCCGCTTGGGGCAAGGGTCACAGTTGGAATTGAAACTGCGACAATTCGCAATTAAGAACAACCCGCAGAAGTTTTTTCAAAAAAAACGTCCCATTTCAAATGGCACGCAGCGGGGTATTTGAAAATGTCAGACGGATTCGAGCGCAATTTCCTGCTGTTATAGGGCCTGCATGGTCCATTTTTCAACCAGCTCAGGCAGCTATTGGACCAAACAGGCGCAAAAGCTTGGCGGGTCGGCTTTAATGGCGGTGACGCATTTTTCTGGAGCAATAAAGCGCGCTTCATCGCTCATACCGAAAGCTTAGAGGCTTGGCCCACGGCACTCGGCAAGATCATCGCAGAGAAATTCATCACCGATATTGTGTTATATGGAGACACACGTCCCGCACATGCCGAAACCATAAAGCTGGCCAAGGGCTTGGGGTTGCGGGTTCATGTTTTTGAAGAAGGCTACTTGCGCCCCTATTGGGTCAATTACGAGCGCGGCGGTGCCAATGGGAATTCCCGCCTGATGGGGATGACCGTGGCGCAAATGCAAAAAGTTCTTCGCAAAGCCAGAATCGACCTCACCGAAGCCCCGACCCATTGGGGCGATATCCGACAACATGCATTCTATAGTTTTGTATATCACTTGAACATATTACTGCACAATCAGGCGTTTCCTAGCCTTTAGGGTTTGAAGCATTGATCCGCGGCAAGGCCGTAACCTGTCTGGGCCTGCCCATTTATTCGGGCTGGGGGTTAACCCATGACCGCTATGCGGTGCCACGACGGCAAGCCCGGCCTGATATACTGAGGCTGATCCATGCCTGCCTTATTGAATATCCGAGATATTTCGACCCGGTGAGCAGATTACCCTACCCGCCTAAGGTCGTCGTGGAACGGCTGGCGAAGGCCGCAGACTCCCACAAGCTTGGTATTTGCGGCCATTGGCCAAAATTCAGGGGGTTTTTACCAGCGAAGCCCATCTGTGGGGATAAATCGTGTCGCGTCGAAACAACTAGCACTTTGGCGAGCAAGTTCTACGACAAGCGACGCCAATCTTGACGGGTATCTTGACCAATTTTGCGGGCTGAGATGAGCTCAAAGCGCGGTGCCATATGCAAATGCGACAAGGCCAGATCCGCCAAACTAGCCAGCCCGTCCGCGCCGAGTGCCAAACCAGCCGTAAAGAGGATCACATCGTCAACCAATCCGGCCCGCAGCATTGAGGCCGCCAATTGCCCGCCACCCTCGCACAAGACCGATGTCAACCCTTTTGCCCCCAAGGCCTTCATAAGCTCTGCCAAATCGAGCTGCCCATCAGGCGCGAGAGGAACCTGTAGAAGCGCGTCACACCGATTTTGCCAAGCGCCGCTCATCTGAGCCTGCGGTCCATGACACAGCCAAAGCGGCGCAATATCCCGGCTGGTCTGCAAGGCAGGCGCGTCAAAATCTAAATGACGTGAGGCCACAATGCGGACGGGCTGCCTGTCGAGGCCCAAACCGCGCTGGGTTAGGCTGGGGTTATCTGCCCGGGCTGTGCCGCCGCCGACCAATACCGCGTCATGACAGGCGCGCAGACCATGCACATCGCGCCGCGCCTCAGCCGCTGTGATCCACTGGCTTTCACCGCTGGCCGTCGCAATGCGCCCATCTAAAGATGTGGCCAATTTTAACGTCACCCGCGGGCGCCCATTCTGCAGGCGGCTAAAAAATCCGCGATGCGCCACCAAAGCCTCTTGGGTTTGGCAGCCAACACTGACCTCAATTCCTGCGGCTTGGAGCTTGGCAATTCCCCGACCGCTGACCCGCGGGTCTGGATCCGCGATCGCCACAACACAGCGCGCAATGCCCGCTGCAATTAACCCTTCAGCGCAGGGCGGTGTTGCTCCATGATGGGCACAGGGTTCTAGGGTGACAAAGGCTGTAGCCTGCTGCGCTCTGGCCCCAGCCTGTTCCAAAGCCATGGTTTCTGCATGAGGCCTGCCGCCGGGCTGCGTCCAGCCGCGACCGACAATACGCCCGCCTTGAACAATGACGCATCCCACCGCCGGATTGGGCCAAACAGATCCTTGACCACGTTGACCCAGACTAAGGGCCAGCGCCATAAAGCGCGCGTCACTTCGAGCGCTCACTCCTCTGGCGGCAGGTTTGGCCGCAGCTCAGAGACGAATTTATCAAAATCATCGGCGGCTTGGAAATTCTTATAGACACTGGCAAAGCGCACAAAGGCGACCGTATCGATCCGCGCTAAAGCTTCCATGACAATCTCACCGATGGATGTAGAGGGGATATCTGTATCCCCCATGCTTTCCAATCGGCGCACGATGCCAGAAATCATTTGATCCATCCGCTCGGGCTCAACTGGACGTTTTTGCAGGGCAATGCGAATAGAACGCTCAAGTTTGCTCCGGTCAAAATCTTCTCTGCGACCATTTGATTTGATGACCACCAAATCACGCAATTGCACGCGCTCATAGGTCGTAAACCGCCCGCCACAAGCTGGGCAAAACCGCCGCCGCCGAATGGCTACATGGTCCTCGGCTGGGCGCGAGTCTTTTACCTGAGTGTCAACATTTCCACAAAACGGGCAACGCATGTGCCATCCCCTCTTCATATTCCGATAGCGCAGAGCGCTTAAATTTTCACTAACCTTATAACATTTCACCACGGTTTGGGTAGAGGAGATTTTGGCCCACTGCATTTTGGGGTGGCTGCCCGATGTCGCCGCAGCCGAAATGAGAAAGGCCCCGCAGAGCGAGGCCGTTCTCATCAAATCTTCACTGCTGTGCCGGACCTATTGGTCGAGAAAACTCCGCAATTTACGGCTGCGGCTTGGGTGCTTGAGCTTGCGCAGGGCTTTGGCTTCAATCTGGCGAATACGTTCGCGGGTCACGCTGAACTGTTGGCCCACCTCTTCCAAAGTATGGTCTGTATTCATGCCAATGCCGAAGCGCATCCGCAGCACCCGCTCTTCGCGCGGGGTCAGACTGGCCAAGACCCGCGTTGTGGTTTCTTTCAGGTTCTCTTGTATCGCACTGTCAAGCGGCAAGACGGCATTCTTATCCTCGATGAAATCACCAAGCTGCGAGTCTTCCTCATCGCCAATTGGCGTCTCCAAAGAAATTGGCTCTTTGGCAATTTTCATGACCTTACGCACTTTTTCCAAAGGCATTTGCAGCTTGGCTGCCAATTCCTCAGGTGTGGGCTCGCGACCGATTTCATGCAGCATTTGGCGCCCCGTGCGCACGAGCTTGTTGATCGTTTCGATCATATGCACCGGAATACGGATGGTGCGCGCTTGGTCCGCTATAGAGCGGGTGATAGCTTGGCGAATCCACCATGTGGCGTAAGTTGAGAACTTATAGCCCCGGCGATATTCAAATTTATCTACCGCTTTCATTAGGCCAATATTGCCCTCCTGGATCAGATCCAAGAATTGCAAGCCGCGATTGGTGTATTTCTTGGCGATCGAAATTACCAAACGCAGATTCGCCTCAACCATTTCTTTCTTTGCTTGGCGTGCTTCTTTCTCGCCTTTTTGTACCTGTTGCACAATGCGGCGGAATTCAGAGATATCCAGTCCAACATATTGGCCAACCTGCGCCATCTCTGCACGGAGCTCTTCCGCTTTATCGACACTACGCTCCATAAACATGGTCCAGCCACGGCCAGTTTTCTCGCCCATATCGGTCAACCAGTTTGGATCCAGCTCGCGGCCGCGATAGGCATCGATAAACTCACGGCGGTTAATCCGCGCTTGGTCAGCAAGTTTCACCATGGCGCTGTCAATCGACATCACCCTGCGGTTAATACCGTACAGCTGGTCAATCAACGCCTCAATCCGGTTGTTGTGCAGGTGCAATTCATTCACCAATTCAACAATTTCAGAGCGCAGTTTTTGATACTTCGCCTCGGCCCCATCCGAGAAACTCTCATCCTCGTTCAAAGTCGCAGAGATACGCACATCCTGCATCTCAGATAGAAGAATATAATCAGAGGCAATCAGGTCCAGCGTCTCCAGCACCTTCGGCTTAAGCGCCGCCTCCATAGCGGCTAGTGACAGATTGGCCCCTTCATCATCGTCGTCATCATCAGCGATGATAGGGTTGCCATCCGCATCCAGCTCAGGGCTGGCGCTGGCAGGGCTTTCCGTGGAAACAGGTGCCGCCACAACCGGAGCCTCCTCCTCTTCATCCATGTGGTGACCAAACGTGGTTTCCAGATCAATCACATCGCGCAGCAAAATATCTTCACTCAGCAATTCGTCACGCCAAATGGTGATCGCTTGGAATGTCAGCGGGCTTTCGCAAAGCCCCAAAATCATTGTATTGCGGCCTGCTTCGATCCGCTTGGCGATGGCAATCTCACCCTCGCGGCTCAAGAGCTCCACCGAGCCCATTTCGCGCAGATACATACGCACCGGATCATCCGTCCGGTCGAGTTTTTCGTTATTTGACCCCGCAAGCGCTACATCGCGGTTTTGATTGGTGGCCACCAAATCCGTTGGGCCTTTGTCTTCATCTTCTTCAGATTCATGCTCTTCGGTCACCTGAATGCCCATTTCAGAGAGCATCGACATGACGTCTTCAATCTGATCGGACGATACCTGATCGGGTGGCAAAACTGTGTTTAGTTGATCATAGGTGATATAACCGCGTTCCCGCGCATCACCGATCATCTTTTTGACAGCCGTTTGGCTCATATCGATCATCGGTTCATTGGCATCGGCATCTTGCTTGCGGTCGTCGTTATCCTTGGCGGCCATGCGCTGTGGCTCCTTGTCCTTGGGACTCTCACTAAACATAAAAACGAATCGGTGTTGAAACTGATTCGCATCGCTATTTAGCCTGATTCGCTCCCCAGTTCCCACCCCCACCGAGCTTAAGGTCGGTTTGGTTTCGAATAATTAATATGCTGCAGCAGATCATCTAATGTATTTTGTTCTTCTAACTTTACTTTTAGACCGTTTTTCGCGGTCTTATATTCTGTATCATCTTCCTGGGCGCCCTGGGTCGTGGCTTGCAAATGCTTGGCAGATTCACTGATCCGCCAGGTCAGCCCCTCATCGTCAACATCCGACACATCCAAAACCGCCTCTGCAACCTCCCGCCCATGTGCATCTATAGCAAAAATCTGAGCAAATTCTTGCTGCAGGCAGGCGATCACAAAAGATACATCCGAGCCGTTGCGCACAGAAGGCGCAATGCGCACATGGGGCAGTTGCATCAAGTTTTCAAGTTCCGGCGGCCCGAACACTTGTTCCGCCTCTAACCAAAGCAGCTCAGGCGATCCGGAAAATTGCAACAAAAATTGCTGGAGATCGCGGTGCAGTGGCTTTTCAAACTGCAAATCCTCCAACGCCGCTTCGACGCTGGGCAGGGCTTGCGGGCAATTGAGCAAACTGGCCAAAATAACCGATTGACGCAGGATATGGCTAGGTTCAGAGCCATTGGCCAGGGCTGAAACACGCGTGCTCGCTTGTGGTGTTACAGGCTGATAGCCTGTCTTGGCGGCAAAGCCGCGCGCCGATTTTGGCGCGGCCTTTGGTCGGAACAATTGCCAACGTTTGTCCTTTATCGCCTGGCCGTAATGACCGCGAATAGAGGGGTCTTGAATCAGCTTAAGCTTTTCGCGAAGGGCTTTATCCAATGCGGCTTTACGTTCCGGGCTGTCAAAATTCTTGCCATAGGTTTCACGCTCCCACAACAAATCCACCATCGGGCGCGCCGCATCCAAAAGTGCTTTCATGGCGCTCGGTCCACCGGCGCGCAGCAAATCATCGGGATCCTGACCGTCGGGCATCACCGCAAAGCGCAAAGACTTTCCCGCCTCCAACAAAGGGAGCGCTAAATCCATAACGCGCTGCGCGGCGCGTATGCCGGCTGTGTCGCCATCCAGAGCGATGATCGGCTCATCACAGATGCGCCATATCAGTTGTAGCTGGGTTTGTGTTATCGCTGTGCCCAATGGCGCGACAGAGGCGTTGAATCCGGCCTCCGCAAGGGCAATAACATCCATATATCCCTCTGCAACGATCAAGCTTTGCCCTTTACCAGAGGCCTCCCGCGCTGGCGCGTGATTATAGAGCGAACGCCCCTTATCAAAGAGCTCGGTCTCTGGTGAATTGAGGTACTTGGCCGAATCATTGGGATCCATCGCCCGGCCACCAAAGCCAATGCAGCGCTTTTGCGGATCACGGATTGGAAAAATAATGCGATTGCGAAATGTGTCATAGGGGCGTTTGCCCTTATTGGAGGTTTTGGCCAGCCCTGCCGCGAGGATCAGCTCTTCGCTAACACCCTTGCCGGTGAGATGATCCAAAAGCCCCTGCCAGCTGTCCGGCGCATACCCGATCTCAAAACGCCCCAGTGCCAGCTGTGACAAAGCGCGAGCTTTCAAATAGGCCCGCACATCTGCCCCGGCTGAGGTGTTCAGCTGCAATCGAAAAAATTGCAGCGCCTGTTCCATGACCTCGGCCAATTGCGTCCTGCGATCGGCTTTTTGCCGCGCCTGCGGGTCGCGCTCGGGCATCGTCATGCCAACCTCACCGGCCAATATCTCCACAGCCTCCATAAAAGAGACATTCTCTGTCTCTTTTATAAAGCCCAAAGCATCGCCTTTGGCTTGGCAACCAAAACAATAATAATATCCCTTTTGATCATCCACATGAAAGCTTGCGGTTTTCTCTTGATGAAACGGACAGGGGGCCCACATATCGCCCTTGCCTTGATTGGATTTGCGAGTGTCCCACATGACCTTGCGCCCAACGACCTGAGAGATCGAAGCTCGACTGCGCAACTCATCCAAAAATCCTGGTGGCAATGACATGGGGTTTTCTAAACCAAATGCGCGCGCGCGGCCACTGATTCCATCGCGCAGGTCAAATCATGCAGCAGGGTTTGCGTCATGGAGCGAAACACCATCACCCGAAACCGCGACTTGCCAAGGCAAGAGATCACCGCCTGCATATGCATCAATGAGCTGCGCTGGCTCATGCCAGTTTTGAAATATTTGACCCTCAGATCCAAAGGGGTGAGATGGGCCAAAACAGCGCGCACATCCGCACCATTTAGATCCAAAACAGTCCAGCCATCACCAACATCAGTCACCGCCGCATAACGGGTCAATCGGCCAGACGGCGTTGCGCCCGCCACAGCAATATGTGCGTGATCAAACCAGAGCGCATGGACCCCGCCTTTGCGTTTCAGCTCATTGGGACCGGGCCATTCCAGTCCCAGTTGCGTGTTGAACGCAGAGGCCGCTTGAGCCGCCTGCCCTTTGTAGGGTGCCAGCAGATACAGCGGTGCTTGCACTTCACGAACCGAAACCGTGCCGATCTCCAAGGGCAGCCTCGCGCCCGCAGCCGATGTTTCATAAAGCTCAACCACGAAGCCGCCTCCCCTCTGGATCAAAAAATACTGGCGCACAGACCTCACAGAGCGTGGTGACACCGCTCAAATGCTCCACCATCTTGATCTTCTGCCCATGGCGATTGCGCCCATCGCGCAGAAATGCCTGGGCAATTACAGACCCTAAGGTCGGAGAATAACACATGGAGGTCACATAGCCCTCGTCATTCTCAGAAACAGCTTGCGCCTCTGGCGCAAAAAGATGCGCGCCGGGAATAATCTGCTTCACCTCACCGATGGGCCGCAACCCCACGAGCTGATCGCGCTCGGGTCCCACAAGCCCTGGCCGTGCCGCCATGGTTTTGCCGATACAGTCTTTGCCTGCCGACACCATCCGCTCAAGACCAATGTCAAACGCAGTGGTGCGCCCATGAATTTCCGCATGGGTGATAAAGCCCTTTTCAATACGCAAGACATTGAGCGCCTCGAGACCATAAGCCCCGCCACCCAGCGCCTCGGCCCGCTCGAGCAGCAGTTGAAAGAGGCTTTGACCGTAGCGCGCGGGCACCGCCAATTCGTAAGCATGTTCCCCAGAGAAAGAGATCCGAAACAACCGCGCGGCAATCCCGCCCAATTGCACAGCTTTATATCCCATATACGGCAAGGTTTTATCGCTTATCTTGCGATCTAATATACCGTTAAGCAAAGCGCGGGCTTCTGGCCCCGCCACGGCAAATTGCGCCCAATGCTCTGTGACAGACGTAAAGCTCACATCGAAATCTGATCGCAGCCCTTGATGAACGAAATCCAAATGCCGCATCACCTGCCCGGCCGCTGCGGTGGTCGTGGTCATAAGATAGTGCTGCGCGCCAATTCTGGCACAGGTGCCATCATCCATCACGTGACCGTCTTCACGCAACATCAACCCATAGCGCACCCGGTTCTGTTTCAGACTGGCAAAAGAGTTGGTGTAAAGCAGATCCAGAAAAGCAGCCGCATCCAGGCCTTGGATATCAATTTTTCCCAAGGTCGAGACATCGCAAATGCCAACTGCCGTGCGCACCATCTGCACCTCGCGATCACAGGCTTGCCGCCAATGGGTCTCACCTTCGAGCGGGAAATAGCTCGGCCGATACCACAGCCCCGCCTCAACCATCGGCGCGCGGCGGTCTTTACTGATCTGGTGAGAGGTCAAAAGCCGCTCTGGCGCAAAGCCTTTGCCATGTCCACCTGCGCCAAGGGCGGCCAGGGCGACTGGCACATAGGGCGGACGGAAGGTGGTCGTGCCCGTTTCCGGTATGCCTCGACCAGTGGCATCGGCCAAAACCGCAAGCGCGGCAGTATTGGAGTTTTTGCCCTGATCAGTGGCCATGCCCTGGGTGGTGTAGCGTTTCATATGCTCGACCGAGCGAAAACTTTCCTGAACGGCCTGTTTAATATCTTTGACCGTCACATCATTTTGAAAATCAAGCCACGCACGCCCGGTGCCGCCGACATCCCAAAACGGGGTGATCTCATAGGGCGTGTCCTCCGCAACAGGCAGCGCGCTTGGCTTGACCCGTTTCCCCAGCGCCTTGGCCAAAGTCAGGGCCTCTGCCTGCCCCTGCGCCAAAGCGCCTTGCGTGCTCATTTCCCCTGCGGCAGCGCCCGCCGCCACCAAGCCAGGAACGGCGCCCGGCTGGGGTGTGAAACTTGCCAAAGCCGGATCCCAAATCGGGCGGCCGTTCATGTGACAGGTTAAATGCACTGACGGATTCCATCCGCCCGAAACGCCCAGCGCATCGCAGTCAATCCTCTTCACCGACCCGTCGCTTTGCCGAATATCAATACTTTTCAAACCCAATCGCCCGCGGCTGCCGGTGACCACTGCGCCTGTATAAAGCGGGTAATCGCCCAAGGGGCGCACCTCGGCGCGGCTGTCGATCATAGCCGCAACCTCAACACCTGCCTCCATAAAATCTCGCGCCGTGCGATGCGCATCGGCATTATTGCCGAAGATCGCCACTCTTTGGCCGGGGCTCACCCCAAACCGGTTGAGGTAGCTGCGCATGGCACCCGCGGTCATAATGCCGGGACGATCATTGTTTTCAAAGGCGATTTGCCGCTCCAGAGCACCCGCGCATAGGATCGCCCCCTTGGTATAAATGCGCCAAAAAGTTTCGCGCGGCAATCCGTCCGGGATCGCCTGCAACCCCGGCCCGACGCGCTCCAGGGCACCGAACACCCCTTGGTCATAAGCGCCGGTCACAGTGGTATTTGCCATGATCCGCACCGAGGCCAGCCCGGACAATTCAGCCAATGCCGCCTCGACCCAAGTCACAGCTGGCATTCCGTCAATATGCTCCATTTCCGATAAGAGGCGGCCACCCAGCTGGTCATGCTCATCGGCCAAAATGACGTCTAATCCAGCCCGTCCTGCCGTCAAGGCTGCCATAAGCCCCGATGGACCGGCACCGATGATCAATACATCGCAATGCGCATAGGCTTTTTCGTAAATCTCATCGTCATAACGGGTCGACAAAGCTCCAAGACCCGCCGCCCGGCGAATAGCAGGCTCATAGACCCATTCCCAAAATTTCCGTGGCCACATAAAGGTTTTGTAATAAAATCCAGCCGATAGAAAGGGTGCCAAAACGTCATTTACCGCCAAAGCATCACATTTCAAGGACGGCCAAGCATTCTGCGGCATGGCCACCAGCCCATCGTAAAGCGGCAGCATCGTGGCGCGGCTGTTGGGCTCGCGCGCCAAACCGCGCGCCACAGTCACCAGCGCATTCGGCTCCTCCGATCCGCAAGTGACAATCCCTCTTGGGCGGTGGTACTTGAAGGATCGGCCAACAAGCCTTTGACCATTGGCCAAAAGGGCGCTGGCCAAAGTGTCGCCGGCGAAGCCCTCGAAGCTCTGGCCGCCAAAGGTGAACCCCAGGACGCGATTTCGGTCAACCAATCCTTTTCCGACCACTCTCACGGCTGATTTCCTTTGACCAAACGCGCAGAGATAACCGCATGCGAAACCGTATCACGGCGCACCGCGAGCCAGGCTCCGCATCCAAATTCATGATGCCAAAGGTCCTCGGTTATCCCGGCCGGGTTCTCGCGATTGTGCAGATAGTCATCCCAGGCCTCCACCCCCGCATCGGGCGCGGGCCGCGCAAGAGCTGTGGCATGGCCAGAATAGTAAAACTCACGCCGATCTCGCGTGCCGCAAAGAGGACAGTCTATGCGCATGGGCGGCCTCCCGTGTCGCGGCGCATAGACTGTCCATAATCAAAAAAAATCATCCGACCGATCCTAATGCAAATTATGTTGGGCACCTGTGCCCTCTTCATCCATCAACCCGCGCCCACTGCGGAAGCGATCGAGGCGGAAGCGCGCAGCGGCGGCATGCGGGCGATCTGTGGCCAAAAGATGTGCAAAACAATGGCCAGAAGCCGGCACAGCCTTAAACCCACCATAACACCAGCCCGCGTTCAAATATAAACCCTCAATATGGGTTTTATCTATAATGGGTGAACCATCGGGAGTCATATCCATTATGCCACCCCAGCTGCGCAGCATCCGCGCCTTGCCGATCATCGGCATAAGCGTCATCCCAGCCTCTGCCACATGCTCGACCATAGGCAGATTGCCACGGGCGGCGTAGCTGGCATACATATCGAGATCGCCCCCAAAGACCAACCCCCCCTTGTCCGATTGGCTGATATAAAAATGCCCCATGCCAAAGCTTATGACGTGATCAATACAGGGCTTTAGCCCCTCGGTGACAAAGGCCTGTAGCACATGGCTTTCGATGGGAAGGCGCATGCCTGCCATGGCCGCCACTTGGCTGGAGCGCCCCGCGACAACCATCGCCACTTTCTTTGCGTGGATGGCACCGCGGCTGGTTTGCACGCCGCGCACCACACCTTGCGTGATGTCAATGCCGGTCACCTCACAATTTTGAATCAAATCTACACCAAGCCGATCCGCCCCCCGCGCATAGCCCCAAGCAACAGCATCATGCCGCGCCGTACCCGCCCGCCGCTGCAACAGGCCGCCATAAATCGGGAAACGCCCTTGATCATAGTCGAGGTAAGGCACCATCTTGCGCAATTGCGCGACGGACAATAGCTCAGCATCATCACCTTGGTTTAAGATGGAATTGGCCCGACGAATGGCCGCATCTCTTTGTCCATCACTGTGAAACAGGCCAATTTGTCCGCGCTGGGAATGCATCACATTGTAGTTGAGATCCGCCTCCAGACCTTCCCAGAGCTTCAAAGAATGCGAATAGAATTCCGAGTTCCCCGGCAAAAAATAATTGGCCCGAACAATGGTCGTGTTGCGGCCTATATTGCCGCCGCCAATGTAGCCTTTTTCCAGCACGGCAATGCGCTTGAACCCATGTTCTTTTGCCAGGTAGTAAGCAGTCGACAGCCCATGTCCACCGCCTCCAATGATCACAATGTCATAAGCCTCCGCTGGCTCTGGATCGCGCCAATGCGCCCGCCAACCCCGGTTACCGGTCAAGCCTTGAGTCAGGACTTTCAGAGCTGAAAACCGCATGTCTTAAACCTGCAAATTGAAACACACGCCAGTGAATGAAAATATGCCGAGTTTGGCAAGAGGGAATACAAAATTCCGTGGCTCTGATCGCCGCAACTTGCGCCTGAACATCAAACCGGCTGAATGGGCCAGTCCTCCGCAGGCGCGTCCAAGCGGGCCAAAATAGTTTCACCGGCCACCGCTGTTTGCCCTAAGCCGACAGCAGGTTCCACGCCTTCGGGCAGGAAAATGTCCAAACGGCTGCCGAAGCGGATCAAGCCAAACCGCTCGCCCACGCCCAAATGCGCGCCCACTTTTGTGAAACACACAATACGGCGCGCCACGAGGCCAGCGATCTGTGTCACCCCGATTCTGGTTTTATCAGCAGATTCAATGGTGATCGAGTTCCGCTCATTGTGCTCGCTCGCCTTGTCTAAGGAGGCGTTGAGAAACTTGCCATGATTATAACTTATCGCCACTACCGTGCCGGCCATGGGGGCTCGGTTCACATGACAGTTGAAGACATTCATGAACACAGACACGCGCATCAGAGGTTTATCGCCCAGTTGCATATCTGATGGCGGCACGGTCTTAGTGATCAAAGACACCACCCCATCGGCGGGAGAAAGGATAAGCCCCGGCCTTTGCGCCACAGAGCGCACTGGGTCACGAAAAAAGTAATAACACCAAATTGTTAGCCCCAAACCAAGCCAAAATAACGGCTCCCACACTAGCCAAAGCGCGGCGGTCACAGCTGCAAATATCGCCACAAATTTGCGTCCTTCAGGGTGCATAGGAACGGCGATGACTTTCATCATATTCATCAGATTAGATCCAATTCAAAGTTGTTAAGATCACGAAAAGCGCAAAAATCCCATTCAGACAGAGCATAGAGAAAACCGCGAATGATCCGAGGTCTTTGGCATGTTTTGCCGCAAGTGACCACTCCGGTGATACAAGATCGACAATTTCCTCAATCGCGGTGTTGAGCGCTTCTGTTACAATCGTCAGCCCAAGCAATAGCATGGATATGCCGATATGACTGGTTTCGGCCCCAATCCAGATCAAGATCGCAACAATAAAAAGGCCCATCAAAATCTGATGACGAAACGCTGTTTCCTGCCAGAGTCGCCGCGCTCCGGCGATAGAGTAGCATGCAGCGGCGAACAGATGGGGCAGTCCCTCGATTTTGTCAGGTTTTCGTGGGTTATTGCTCATCCGTTGCTCCCAGAGCCGACAAAGATTTCGCGCTCACGACTGCGTTCGGGCTTAGGCGCGACAGATACAATAGAGCCAACGGTCTGAACCATCCCACAACTTAAAACCTTTTGGCCGCTTTTTTTGCGCGTTTTGATAGGCTGAAAATAGGGATCATCATCAAATAAATCACATTGGCAAACAACAGCGTATACCAAGGAAATACAAACAGGCTGATCACAAAGGCCACCGCCAGTAAAATCACCGGCAGTCGCATGGAGGCAGGGAAAGTTGTGCCCTTCAGCGACATGGTTGGAAATGTACCCACCGCAAGACCGGCACAGACCACAACGAATGCAATGGCCGCCTCAACATAATGACCGGCCACATCCACCCCGGCCATAACCAAAAAAAGCGGCGACAGTCCCAAACAGGCCAATGCGGGCGCCGGCACCCCGACAAAATCAACCGATTTCACCCCATCCGACTGGCTGACATTAAAGCGCGCCAAGCGGAGGGCGCAGCAGATCGAAAAAATCATGACAGCGATCCACCCAAATCTTGCAGCCTCCGACCCTGCGAAAATTGTGAAATAGATCACCAAAGGTGTCGCGATCCCGAAATTGAAAAAATCGGCCAGCGTGTCCAATTCGGCACCAATTTTACTTTCACTTTTCATAACCCGCGCCAGCCCACCATCGGCGGCATCCAAAATCATTGCCAAAACCAGCAGATATAGGGCCACGCCAACGTTGCCTTGCAGTGCCGAACGCACCGCTGTTAACCCGACGCATATACCAAAAATCGTGACGATATTTGGCAGCATCATGGATAGTGGCTCTCGTGAAGAGGAAGATGAAGATTTCATGTGACCCCAAAGAATCGCGCTATTCAAACGCGAAAGCCAGACAGATTTATCGAAAACAATGCTGCCACCAACACTGCAGTCCCAGTGCCGTCGTCGTAGCAGAAGTCAATTTCTTTTTCAACATGACAGGCGCAGGCGCAGCCCAGCGCCCAAACCGGCGAGATACCGTGGCATTGGCGCCTGTTATGCAGCGGGTCAATCGGCGGTTGTTGCTCCATGAGCCTGGCTCGCACCGCGTGCCTATGGCGCTACAACCCCTTGTTTTTGTAAGATGCCGCGACCTTGCGGATGCTGACCAGGTAGGCTGCGGTCCGCAAATCTGGCACGTCGGCGCGCCGCCGCCACACCTCTGCCATATCGTTATATGCACCGCGCATCGTATCATCGAGACCAGAACGCACCAGCTCTAATTCACTGGCACCTTTAAGATATTTCTCTTTAAAATTTGGAGTCAGCTGCCAATTGACATTGCTGGATTTGCTCAATCGCTCCAATTCATTGACAATAAGTTGATTGCGCGACTCCTCGCGTCGCCGCTCCATACGGCCAAAGCGAATATGGCTGAGATTTTTCACCCATTCGAAATAGGAGACTGTCACGCCGCCCGCATTGGCATACATATCCGGGATAATCACTACGCCCCGCTCACGCAAAATAGCATCGGCCCCGGCAGTCACTGGCCCATTGGCCGCCTCAACGATCAAACGCGCCTGCAGCCGATTGGCGTTGTCACAGTGGATAACCCCCTCCAATGCCGCTGGGATCAAAATATCACACTCTGCCTCCAAAACGCTGGCCCCGTCCGAGGTATAGCTGCCGCCTTCAAATCCCTTCACCCCGCCATGTTCGGCGACCCAAGCCTTGAGCGCCTCAATGTCCAAACCATCGGGATTTTGGACAGCCCCGTCTCGCTCAATCACCCCCGTGACCCGCGCGGCATCCTCCTCAGTTAAGAATTTCGCTGCGTGATAGCCCACATTGCCCAGCCCCTGCACAATTATAGCTTTAGACTCGAGATCTCCAGACAGCCCAGCCGCCGCCAGATCTTCGGGGTGACGAAAAAATTCTTGCAACGCATATTGCACCCCGCGGCCGGTTGCCTCCGTACGCCCTTCGATCCCACCGCCGCTCACCGGCTTGCCGGTCACGCAGGCTCGAGCATTTATGTCGGTTGTATGCATCCTTTGATATTGATCGGCAATCCAAGCCATTTCCCGCTCGCCCGTGCCCATATCCGGTGCTGGCACGTTTTGCGACGGGTGGATCAGGTCACGCTTTATCAACTCATAGGCAAAGCGCCGGGTGATTTGCTCTAATTCATGCTCATCATAGGCCAAAGGATCAATCCGCAAGCCCCCCTTTGAGCCGCCATAGGGCGCATCAACCAAAGCACATTTATAGGTCATCAAAGCGGCGAGCGCCTCTACCTCATCTTGGTTAACGCCTAGCGCATAGCGAATGCCCCCTTTGACAGGCTCCATATGTTCCGAATGCACTGCACGATAGCCAGTGAATGTAGTCATCTGACCACGCAGGCGCACACCAAAGCGCACCGTATAGGTGGCATTGCAGACCCTAATCTTTTCCGCCAATCCTGGCGATAAATCTAAAAGCGCCACGGCGCGATTGAACATGATATCAACACTGTCGCGAAAACTTGGCTCAGATGAATTAGAAACGTTCATGAAACCTATCCTAAATGGCAGTTGACTATTGTGACAGGAGCCTAGCGTAGTTGATGTGAATTAAAATGCCTATTCTCTCACAATTTAGTGTTCATTTGAGAAGAATCGGCGCGCGCTTTGAGCAAAACCGCCAAACTATCCGACATAAATTTTGCCTCTGACGGCGCTGTGACCCCGCCAATGCCAACCCGCGTGCCGAATTTCCAATATAGGCCCGGTATCCAGGCCCGCTCCGTCTTATTTTGCAAAGTCACAACAAAGCCATTGGAGGGTTTGAATGCGAACACGCCCCGCTCCACGCGCAAAATATCTTCCATCGCAGCCAAAATTCGGCCATCCTCAAAATATAGCCCAGTATCAAGCAACTCAATATGGCCGCGAGTGCCCCTTTGCATGGTGCGGGCCATCCACAGAACAGCCGCAGCAACGCCAACCAAGAACAGCTTATGCACAAAGCCCGCCTCTATAGTGACCGTCAAATACAGGAGCAAAAATCCGAGTAGCATCATGACAAACAGGCCAAAACCACGGCGTACTGGCGAGGCTTTGAGACGCGCTATTACAGAATCTGACATTTCGGCCTTCCTCAAATTTCATTTGTTAGGCGGACGCCTCGCGATCTACCTGCCTTGAAACACGCCAAGATGGAAGGTTAAACTTTGCCTTAGCGGCGCACCACCACCTCATAGCCGCGATCTTCGGGTTCATCATCCACCAATTCCTGCGGAAAGCCCGGAGCTCGAATGCTCAATCCCGTAGCCTCCTCCAAACGCTCAATGATCCGATCCGATTGCGCGCGGGCTCCATAGCGTTTTTGCCCGTCAGTCATGATATCAATAATCATTGGTGAAATTTCCAAAGCCACGCCATGGTCATCCGCAATCTTTTGAAACAAGCCAATGTCCTTTTGCACCAAGTCCATCGTGAAATTCACATCTCGCGACCCCGAAAGGATCAACTGGCTTTCGGTTTCATGCACAAAGGAGGTGCCAGACGACACCGCAATGGCCTCATAGGTCATGCCAAGATCCATCCCGGCGGCTTTCATCACAGTCAGCGCTTCGCAAACTGTGATCAAATTGGCTGTGGCGAGGTAATTGGTCATCACCTTCAAAATACTAGAATTTCCAATCTCTCCCACATGCAAAATGCGCCGTCCCATATAGGTCAAGATTGGCACCACTTTATCGAAGGTCTCACGGGTACAGCCGGCATAGATCGAAATATTGCCCGTATCAGCCCGGTGGCAACCGCCGGACACTGGGCAATCAACCACTTCACCACCGGCAGCTAAAACCAATGCCCCCAGCCGCTTCACCTCACTGGCATCTGTCGTTGACATCTCCATCCAAATCTTACCCGGCGC